>ERZ794963.22-NODE-22-length-71172-cov-9.730515_pt1 | contig 71172 bp, 76 predicted proteins | sample MGYA00375740_ERZ794963 | MGnify/ENA primary metagenome ERZ794963 (study PRJEB30138, sample SAMN05968720) | food fermentation metagenome | isolation source: fermented_meat | host: inoculated_fermented_meat_time_40_first_replicate;inocula... | place: Italy | collected... | reverse complement strand
ATATAAATGATGCCCACCTACAGCATTTGATCCAAAAGCTATTGGATTACTTTAACATCTGATTTTCCAATTTGTACTTTTTTAGTCAATATTACCAACTCCTTCGTAAAAATTTAAAATTCACTTTATTTGTACGCTTGTTACTTAGATTTGTCATTTATAATCAGTTACTATTTTAAATAATGAGAATAATGATTCACATTCTTCTTTACCCATTTTAAACAATTTTAATAATGAGAAATATGATAATTTAATCTATTTCAAATTTAGCACGATATCATTGTGAAATTAAATAAATTTGCTTATTAAACAACTTAATTTGGTAATTCATTAATATCTAGACATCTCAAATAATGATTATGGTTCAAATAATTTTTTAAAATTTATCCATAAAAAACACCCTAAAAGCCAGAAGTTTAATTCTAACTTTTAGGGTATTCCTTTTTCTCATTATTTTTTAATATGCTAAATCCGTTTTATGTAATTACTTGATAAACTCGTGTAACTTATTGCGTACTTTTCCGTTTCGCTAATTTCTCTTTAAGCTTTCTATCTTGCTCTTCTTTACGACGTTTACGTTCTTCATTACGTTTTCTCAAACGTTCTTCTTCAGGATCTCTTGGTTTTTGTAATTGTTTTACCACTTTTTCCATGAGCTCATCTTCTGAGAGTGCCGCTAAAGGACGATTATTAACAAAAGCAAACGTTTTACGTCGGCCTGGGCCACAATATGACTGACAACCGATTTCAATTTCAGCGTCAGGGTCTAATTTAGTCAACTTTTTTTCTAAAGTTTTGCAATTTACAGCTTGGCAATCATCACAAATCAAAAATTTATTTTGCAACTATACCCTCACCTTCCTTATCATTGACTTCCACATATTCAAATAATTTATAATAGCATTAATTTTATCTCATCTAAGATTATATCTCATGCAACATTTTTATTCTATGTCACTTTCCATCTACAACTCTAATTATTTTACCCTTTTTAATAAAAATTTCAAGTTCTTAATTTAGCAAATTTTAAGTTACATAAAGGAATAGAAGCCAAAAAAGAAGTCAAAATTTAAATTGACTTCTTTATTCGGCACTATTTTAACAGATATATTATTGATATTTACTTAATTGCCTTATAACTAAAATCATTGTAATGTGGTAGGTCTATAATACGAAGTTTCGCCGAAGGTCTGCTCATTATAATATTAAATGTTTATCTCTATGTCCACCATAAATCTGGTGCAGGATTCTCAATATTAATTGACTTCAAATTATTCACTGCCTTACTAAATCCTTCTTCAATAGACATGATAGGATCTTCATGTTCTATACTTACAACATAATCGTAACCATTTATCCTTAATGCACTAATCATATCTCCCCACACTTGCGTATTGTGACCGTACCCTACTGTCCTAAATGTCCAAGCCCGAGTCTGTACGTTACCATAAGGTTGCATATCTGTGAGACCATACATATTTACATTTTCTTGATCAATGTATGTATCTTTTGCATGAAAATGATGAATAGCATTTGCTTTCCCTAATATTTTAATTGCTGCAATTGGCTCGATACCTTGCCACCACAAATGACTAGGGTCTAAATTAGCACCAATATATTCATTAGTTGCTGCTCTTAACTTTAACATTGTATGAGGTGTATGTACTAAAAAACCAGCATGTAATTCTATACCAATTTTCACATCATTTGCTTTAGCATATTCTGCAACTTTTCTCCAATAAGGTATAAGCTTTTCTTCCCATTGCCACTCTAATATTTTAGTATAGGCTGTCGGCCATGGCGTCACTGGCCAATTCGGATATTTAGCTGTTTCATCCGATCCTGCAACACCGGAAAAAGTGTTAACTACGGGTACATTTAAAAGTGAGGCTAATTTAATTGTTTTAAACAAAGTATCGTGTGCTTGCTGAGCTTCTGCTTCATTAGGAGAAATTGGGTTGTTATGGCAACTAAAAGCACTAATTTCCAATCCACGTTGGTGGATCGTTTCAATGAAAGCATTACGTTGAAGTTCGTCTTCTAATAAGTTATCCATTGGACAGAATTGATTCCCAGGGTTGCCACCTGTTCCTATTTCCACCATTTTGACTCCAGCATTTGCTACATAATCTAACATTTCTTCAAATTGTTTATCTTGGAATAATACAGAAAACACACCAATTTTCATAAATAATCCTCCTTTAACATTATAACTAGTTCAATTTAATACTTTGTCCAATTTCACTACTTCGATAAATTGCATCTATGATTTTATTTATTTTCAATGCTTGTTCTGGTTGTATGATAAGTGTTTCATTACCGAGACAACTATTTACAAAATTCTGAGCTTGTCGTTGTGCCGCTATATCTTCATCATGTTCTGCATATGCTTGTTCAGTAAAATAAGACCCTAATTTAGGTCGATATATTTCAAATGGATATAAATTCAGACCACCATCAACACCAGAAATACTTAAGTGCTTTGTGTCTTCTTTTATATTTGCTGACCATGAACACTCAAATTGAAGTGTTGAATGATCATTAAAAGATATATAGCTTGTCACGTGATCATCTACATCAAACTTTTCATGATCAAATGGTCCCCAATCATTCAATTGATTTGGTAATTTGCTAAGACGGTTATAAGTTTTACCTAACACTTCTTTGGGTTCAATGTCATTTAGTAACCAAAGTGACAAATCAAGCATATGACAGCCATAATCTATTAAACTACCACCACCCTGCAACGTTTTATTTGTAAATACACCCCATCCAGGAACTTTACGTCTACGCAATGCTTGCACACGGGTTACTAAAGGATCACCTACTACACCACTATCAATAGCTTTTTTTGCCGTAATCGCTGCATCTGTGAAGCGATAATGATAACCTATTGCCAACAATTTATCAGCCTGTTTTGCGGCATCCACCATAGCTTCACATTCAGTTAAATTCATAGCCATTGGTTTTTCGCAGAATACATTAACTCCTGCTTCTAGAGCAGCAATACTTATCTCCGCATGAAATTTATTTGGTGTACAAATAGCTACTGCATCAACTTGTTCAAACATCGTATGATATGATTCATGAACATTTTTAATATTGAAATCATTTGCAACATTTTTTGCCAATGCTATATCAACATCTTGAACTGCCACAACATCCACTAGATGATTTAAATTTTGAAAAGCTGGAATGTGTCTGTTACATGCAATGCCACCGCATCCAACAACACCCACTTTTAATTTATCCATAAGCAGACAACTCCCAACATTATTTTTTTGATATTTGTTCTAATGGTTGTACGTTTCCATATTGATGTCTTGGCGCATTATTGTTAAATGCCCACTTCACAGCATTCTTAATAACCTTTTGCACATTTGCATTATAATAGGTAGGATAGCTTTCATGTCCCGGTCTAAAATAAAATATTTTTCCGTTGCCTCTTTTAAAAGTTGCTCCACTTCTAAAGACTTCTCCACCTTCAAACCAACTGATGAAAACTGTTTCGTCTGGTGACGGTATATCGAAATGTTCTCCGTACATTTCTTCTTTTTCAAGTTCAAAATATGAGTCAATTCCTTCAGCGATAGGATGTGTGGGATCAACAACCCAAAGCCGCTCTTTTTCATCTGCCTCTCGCCATTTAAGGTCACACGATGTGCCCATTAAACTCTTGAAAATTTTTGAAAAATGACCTGAATGTAAGACTATTAACCCCATACCTTCTAATACTTTCTGTTTTACTTTTTCTACCACTTCTTCATCAACTTCTTCATGTACTTTATGCCCCCACCAAATAAGTACATCAGTTCGTGCTATCACATCATCTGTTAAACCGTGTTGAGGTTCATCTAACATTGCTGTAGTCACAGTATGATCATCTGTTAAAAATGATGCTATTACATGATGTATACCGTTTGGATAAACAGCCTGAACATCTTCATTTTCTTGTTCGTGTCTAAATTCATTCCATATTGTAATATTCATAAAATACCTCCATAAGCTTTATTGATGATTTAAATAAACAGCTTTCCCTGTTTTAGCTGATTCGTATATAGCTTCTAATATCTGAGTTACAACAAATGCTTCTTTTGGTTTAACCACGGGTTCTAAATTCTGAGTAATACTATTTATCCAAGCTCTCGCTTCTTCTTCTGCTTCATCTATCTTTTCACCTTCATAAAAATCAACACCAGCATTTTCTAATTCAATTTCAGAAGTATACAGTGTTCTTAAGTCTTCACCGTGTATACGTAAGCCATTTTTCATGTCAGCGCCACCATCAGTACCTGACAGTGAACATTTAGCTTCATCAACGTCTAAAGAATTAAGCGCCCAGCTTGATTCTAGTATAATCGTGGCCCCATTCTTCATCTTGATAAATCCAAAGGCAGAATCTTCTACCGTAAATTCATTTGGATCCCAAGAACCCCAAGCATTAGCTGCATCCGCTTGTTTTCCCAATTTATGAAATGTAGAACCCATCACGGATTCAGGCTCATAATTATCCATCATCCATAATGTAAGATCTAATGCATGTGTTCCTATATCGATTAATGGACCGCCTCCCTGTTTCTCTTCGTCTAGAAAAACACCCCATGTCGGTACCGCACGTCTTCGAATAGCATGAGCCTTACTAAAATATATATCTCCTAGATCCCCACGTTGCGTTACTTTTCGTAAATATTGACTATCAGCACGAAATCTATTTTGATAACCAATAGTTAACTTTTTATTATTGTGCACTGCTGCATCAATCATTAATTGTGCTTCTTCAGAAGTTTTAGCCATAGGTTTTTCACACATCACATGCTTGCTTGCGTTCAATGCTGCTACAGTAATCTCTTGATGTGTATTATTCGGTGTACAAACATGAATAACTTCAATTGAATCATCTTGTAATAATTCAATGTAATCTTCATATACTGTCGCATTTTCATCACCATAACGGGTTGCTGCTGATTCAGCTTTTATTTTATCTATATCACAAAAGGCAACCATTGATACCTCTTGAATTTTTGCTAAACTTGGTAAATGTTTACCATTTGCTATACCTCCACAACCAATAACACCAACTTTAATTGTCATCATCTCATCTCCTTAATTTTTGAACTTTCTAAAAGAAAACGCTTACAATAAAATACAAAAAAATATTTAAGTATTCTTTCTTACTTTAACTCCTTTAAAATTATAGTAGAATAAAAAATTAAAAACACCAATAAGTTTGACGTATTTAGAATTTATATATTAACATTAGAATATATTTTCAAAATTCGGAAATTTTTCCAATGAATAGGTGGAATCTTTTTATATGGTACTAGATCATCTTATTAATAAACATTTTGAACAACTGACAGAAAATGATTTACATATCATCAATATTATCAGACAAAATATTGATCAAATTTCGAACATGAAAATCCATGATTTAAGTAAACTTACACACACATCGATTTCTACAATTCATAGGTTAGTTAAAAAAATGGGGTTTGAAGGTTATAGTAATTTTAAGTTTTACTTGAAAATGGATACAAACACGTCACCTACACAATTCACGAATGCAGATACAATTGTTGAAGATGTTCAAAGAACTGTTGAACATCTTGAAATGTTTGACTACCAACCACTTAATGAATTAATTGAAGCTGCTCCATTCATCTATATCTTTGGCACAGGTATGGCACAACAAAATGTAGCTCGTGAAGCTCAGAGACATATGCTATCTATTTCTAAAAGAGCTATTGTTATTAATGATGAAACGGAATTACGTTTAGCTATAAACCAAATGTCCTATGATGATTTACTTTTTGTTATATCGTTATCAGGAGAAACTAAAAATTTAATAGAGCCTATTCAACTTATCAAGGCCCGTGAACTACTTTACGTATCAATTACAACTTTGCATGATAACTATATTGCTAAACATGCTGCCTTTAATATTTACGTTAATAGTCCACCTATTCAATTTTTTAATAATACGGAATACTACAGTTTCACACCTTATTATGTCGTATTTGATTTTATAGCAAGAACTTATCATAATTATAAAATTAATAATTAGTTTCATGTACATTCACTTCTGGATTTATTACTACAAAATTCCAAATAAATCATTATATATGCTGCATTGATAAAAAGTGGGGCGTTGTTTGAAAAGCATTTTATGTTTTAATTTCCACACCACCCCACTAATTTAAAATATTAACAAGGCTAACTTGATTTATTTAAAATTTGTTCCACTTCTTCTCTTACTTGTGATACCGAAAGCCCAACAATAACTTGAACATTTTCCCCACTTTTAACAAGACCATGGGCCCCGCCTTCTGATTTAAAATAATTATCTGCTGCTACCTTTTCAGGATCATTTACAGTCACTCGTAGTCTTGTGGCACAATTAGTAACGTCAACTATATTATCTGCGCCACCTAATCCTTCTATATATACATCTGCTTTCATTTGATATTCGCTATAACTATCAGAAACCGAATCTTGTTTTTTATTTTCACGGTAGTCTTTTTTCGTATATAGTTTAGTATCTTTATTGTCATCTTTTTCTCTACCAGGCATTGGAATATCAAACTTCAATATTATAAATCTAAACAAGTAATAATAAATAAAGATAAAAATAATACCTATTACAAATTGAGCTAAATAGGTTCCCCAATGTGATCCAAATAAAGGAATCCAATTGGTTGCAGCTATTTCAATAAAACCACCACCTAAATTCCCAACTATGCCAAATGCATGCATAATTGTAACCATTGTTGCACCTAAAATAGCATGTATCAAGAATAAGAAAGGTGCAATAAATATGAATGTAAATTCTAATGGCTCGGTAATTCCTGCAAAAACTGCAGTCAATGTGGCTGCCAATAATAGCGCACCTACCTCTTTCTTTTTATGAGGTTTAGCTGTGGAATATATAGCCAGCGCTATACCAATCGAACCAAAGATTTTTGTGTTACCTTGTAATAAGAATCCACCACCAGGGAATATATCTTTTAATGATTTAGTTGTCTCAGAATATTCAGTAAGGTGTGATATCCAATAAGATTTAATACCTCCATCTACAACAGCCGGACCATACTCAAATGGTGTATAGATAAAATGATGTAAACCTGTTGGTATCAATATCCTTTCTAAGAAGTGAAATAACCACACACCAACATAACTAGATGAAGCAAGAAAGACTTGTAACGATGCAATCCAACCTTGAACAATCGGCCAACCCCAACTTGTTAAAAAGGCAATTGGAATCATACAAAAGAATGCAAGCATAATTACAAATGGTGACCCCTGGAATATGCCTAATGATTCAGGCAATTTCTTATCATAATAACGGTTATGTAACCATATTGCGATACCCGAGATAATTAAAGCACCAATAATGTTAGTATCTAATGTTTTAATACCCACTAATTCTGTCAGTCCCGTCGCATCGTTAACATTCTCTTTAAAGTTAACGCCGAAAGCAGGACCCCACGTCGTTAATATGCCATTAATAAAATAATTAAACATCATATATGTAACTACAGAAGACATCACTGCATGTCCTGCTGATTTTTTAGCTAATGAAATAGGTAAACCAATTACAAAAATTAGTTCTATATTTTCAAATACAGTCCATCCTCCGTTTTCAATTAATGACCATATTTGAAACCATAAACCATCAGGAGTGGCAAGCCCTCCCATAATAGCTTCATTTTTGAAAAGTGTCGCAATTCCAATAATAATACCAAAAAATGGGAACAATAACACAGGTACTATCATTGCTCCACCAAACCTACGTATTGCATTACCAATGTTTCGTCCAATATTCATAATCATCATCCTTTTCGCACACTTTGGAAACGCTTTCTTAAAATGATGATATGCTTAAATATGTATAAGTTCAATATAATAACGCGATTCTGACATGTTATATCCTTGAATGATTTTATTTCCATCAAAAGGTAAATTTTCCAATCTTTTAATAAAACAGTACTTATAAATATATAACCTAAATTGCAAATTCTTGATTCTATATAATAAAAAAACAGCACTTTAATCCTCTTATTCGGATTAAAATACTGCATTCGCCCTAATATTCATTATTTATTGACCATGATAAATATTAAATTCAAGTGGTTTCACTTCATTGTCTAACCATTCTTGATAAATTAATTTTTTCTTCACTTTATTGTCGATAATTGTAATACCACAATCACCACCGCCTGCGCCTGATGTTTTAGCTGCACCGCCGTATTTTTCGGCTATAGAACATAAAACTTTTAAATGCGCTGTCTCAATATCAATCGTTGCCTCTTTATCCATCGATTGAATGATTTCACGGTTTGTACGAATCATTTGCTGTACGCCTTTAATGTGATTTGTTTTGAAGGCATGAATCAATTTTTCTACACATAAATGTGAACGTTCTAAGAATTTACCGTAAAATGTAGGGTCTGATTTTAAGCGTTTAACTTCACTAACAAGATGATGTGATGACGCAGGAGAGCCTGTCCAACCAATTAGCACTTCCATGTTTTCAGGAGGCTGCAACGGTTCAATATGTAGGCCTGGCCAGTTTTTATTTAGTACTTCATTGACCGAAGTATCCTCTATTTGTTGTGAAACCCACTCATGGTCAAATGTACTATATGCTAGCCACCCTGTATAAATACTTACAGCAATGTCTCCACAAGAACTTAAGCTTTGTAATTTCATATTAGCAATCACGGCTAATTTATAAATATAGAGATTGGATAAATGCGTCTCATAAAATTCATTTAATACTTTTACAACTGAAACGAGCACAGCTGCACTAGATCCTAACCCATACTTATGACCATTAGCATCATCTAGATTACTATCTATCGTTAAATTAAAATGCTTTAAACTAATATTGTTACTGCGAACATACTGCTCAAATACTTCAATCGCAGTAATGACATACTTCAATTGTTTAGCAGCATGTACATCTGAAACAACGATTCTATCTTCACGTCTTTGGAAAGTCACAGGTTCATGGTGTAATGTTTTTGAATGTATTGTGCCTTGAGAAGCACTAGAATCTTCAATAGTAGCTGTTACAAATCGATCTACTGCAATTAATACAGATTTATATCCAGGTTCAGTAACAGCATATTCACCTGCAATATATAGCTTACCTGGTGCTTTGACTTGAATCATTTTATCTCTTCCTTACTCAATAATTTCAACGCCTGTGCCTATAATATCACTCGCAATGATTTGTGCTTCGTCAAATGATTTATGTAAGGCATCTATTACTGCTTGTTGATTTTTCTTTTCAACTAAAATTTTCACATTAGGTCCAGCATCCATTGTAAAGTAACAAGGATAACCCGCTTCTCGACATTGATGTACAATATCCATTACAAGATAACTATCATCTACCATATATGTAAATGGTGGTTGCGCCCCTAAATTCGTTGCATGCATACGTAAACCATTTGCCTCTATAACTTCACCTAATTGCTTAAAGTCTTTTTGATTTATCGCATGTTTAACTGCTGATATATCTTCATCTACATGATCCAACCAATATTGATAAAATCGAGATGTATCGCGTGTATGTGACATACCAGCACGACTAGATACTTTTTTAGATTTATTATTGATTACTACAAATATCATTGCTAAGTCATTTTCCCAATTGTCTGCTTCAACAGGAAAACTGTATGATGTTTCATCATCATGACCTTTTTCCCATTCTACAAAGCCACCGTAGATACTTCTTGATGCTGATCCAGAACCTCTACGAGCTAACCTAGATAATGCTTTACCCGTTAATCCAAGATTTAAAGCCTTGTCACACGCAGCTGCTAATGCGGCATACGCACTTGCTGAGGAAGCTAGCCCTGCAGCAGTTGGTACATAATTGTCACTTTCAATATATGCATGTGCAGATGTACCACCTATTTCTCTGACGATATCCATAAATTTACTTATTTTAATGGCTTCGTTTTCTTCAACTACTTCACCATTTAAAATAAGCGTATCTTTAGTATAACTCTCATCAAAAGTAACTTTTGTTTCAGTATAAAAACGATCTAATGTTACAGAAAGACTATTATTCATCGGAATAATGTAAGTTTCATCAGCCTTCCCCCAATATTTAATCAGTGCAATGTTTGTATGCGCACGTGCTTTACCACTATTGACCAACCTCATTACCCTCCTAAGTATTCAATCCACGTATGATGTGCACCTAAATCTGTTGCACATTTAGCGATGTTCTCTGCTATTTCTAAATCAGTGGCTAGTACAATCATACTACCACCTCTACCACCACCAGTTAACTTACCAGCAATAGCACCTTGTTGCTTACTTATTTCTAATATTTCTTCAATCTTCTCATGACTTACAGTTAATGTTCTCAAATTCTCCTGGCATAAATTAAATACAGAGGCTAATTGTTTGAAATCATGGTGTTCAATTGACTCACTTGCTTCATGTACAAGTTTACCAATATGCTTTACATTTTGCAGATATTTACGATCTTCTTTACATAAATTATGTACATCTTCTACTGCTTGTTTCGTAGAACCACGAACACCTGTATCGATAACAACCATATAGCCATTTAAATCTAATGGCTTTAAAGTTTGTACTTGTCCTTGTTGAAACCACACAGGCTTATTGGAAACAATAGTTTGTGTATCAATACCGCTTGGCTTACCGTGCGCAATACGCTCAGCCCAATTCGCTTCCTCAATTAATAGTGCATCGGATAACGGTTTTTTAAGATAATCAAAACTTGCACGCACAAAAGCCACTGCCATAGCAGCACTAGAACCTAATCCTCTAGAAGGTGGTAAGTTTGTATCAATCGACACTTTTATAGGCGTTTTAATACTATATTTTTCAATAAATCTTGTAATTACTGCTTTCAAATGTTCAGGTGCCTTGCTTAATTCACCTTCAAATACTTCACTTTTGATAAAAGAAACGCTTGTTTCCTTCAAAGATTCAATTTTTGCTTTTACTTTACCAGTCGTGAATGGAATTGCAATTGCTGGTTCACCAAATGTTACAGCATGTTCACCAATTAATATTACCTTACCATTCGCTTCCCCGTATCCTTGTTGTGCCATATTTTCAATCACCTTTAGTATTTTCTTTAAATTGTATTTATATGTACTTATTTGTACAGTTCAGGCTTCTATTTATTTATCCCATAAAAATGCATTCTTCACTTAAATTATATTTCCAAGGAAATCTTTTGTTTTCATTCTATTAATAATGAAAAAGAAGTCGTATTTAAGTATGCAATTTTTTAAATTCAGATAAAATTCATTAGCATTAAACATTTTCATTATTTTTGCAAACATCATTTTATATTATCTCACAAATTCTATATAATGCCATACGACTCTGGTCATAGTTTATCAAATTCTATAAACTAAACCTGCCTATAGTATCATAAAGACCTATAAATGATCATCAAAAAAATTAATACCAGATGCTAATTCATCTTCATACTTACTCATTATAAAACGCCTAGGCCATATATTCAAAAACTTACATTGAAAATAGCCAAATTTATTAATTATTTGTTTTTAAACCATACTTTCACTATATTACTTATTTCATTTCTATAATTCAACAGATTTAAAAATCTATTGCTATAAATCTTATTTAATTTAACAAAATAAAAAAAGACTAGTATGTATACTTAACCTTTAAGTACCCATACTAGCCTCACTCTAACCTAATTCATTGTTTGATTAATTTTAGCATTACGCTCTATCATTTTTTCAAAATAACCTTCATATAATTGCCACTCTTCATCAGTGATTGACTCCATGTTCAAGCGCCCACCTAAATCTTTGATTGCATACAACAATTGGAACATCACATCTTGGACTGTTATCTTCTTATTTAATAGCGTTTCTAAAGATGCCATACAAGATGGTTCAATATTGGGGTAAGTAAACTTAGTTTCTTCACCTTTTAACGCACGTTCATAAAATGACTGCATCATCTCAGCTCTTTCACTGCCGTCGCCTTCTACACAAAGGTAAATTTGAACTGCAATACCACCACGAACACGTCTTTGTGAAATACCGGCAAACTTTCTACCATTAATACTCAAGTCAAATTTACCTGGGCAGTATGACCTTGTGATTTCATGTGTCGCTATTTCAACATCTTCATCTTCAAACATTTTAGCAATTAATAAATACATTACTGAAAAAGCTTCATCAATTGTTATGTCATGTTTTCCTTTAAAGATTAATGATATATTCAGCACACCTTGATCTAAGACCACACCTAGTCCACCCGAGTTTCTGACAATCGCATTATAACCACGCTCTTCTGTAAGATAACGTATACCATCTTGCAAATAAGGTAACCTTGAATCATGAATACCTAGTATTACAGTATGTTGATGTACCCATGTACGAACAACACTACATGATAAATCTTTTCCTACACTTTCAGAAAAAGTATCATCAAATGCAAATGATTGCATAGGCGCCAAACCTGAAGAATGATCTATATAACGCCAATCAGCGGCATTAAAATATTTGCTTGCTAAATCCATTATTGTAATGACTGCGTAGCAGTAATGATTGACAGATTATATACATCTTCTATTGAACAACCACGTGATAAATCATTTACTGGTGAATTAAGACCTTGTAATACTGGACCGACCGCATCAAATCCACCAAGACGTTGAGCAATTTTATAACCTATATTTCCAGCTTCTAAACTTGGGAATACAAATACATTTGCATCGCCTTGAATTTTAGCGTCTGGCGCTTTTTTCTTCGCAACTTCTGGTACAATTGCTGCGTCAAATTGGAATTCACCATCAACAACAACGTCTTCAATATTGTCAGCTTTAATTTTCTCTTGAGCCATGTCTACAGCGTTTGAGACTTTTTCAACATCATCTGATTTAGCAGATCCTTTTGTTGAGAAACTTAACATTGCAACGCGTGGTGACATTCCGAAACTTTTAGCAGACTTAGCACTTTCAACTGCAATTTCAGCTAAATCTTGTGCTTCAAGTGTAGGGTTAATTGCGCAATCACCAAAAATATATTGTTGGTCGTCTTTAATCATAAAGAAGATCCCTGAAGTTTTAGATACACCAGGTTTTGTTTTGATAATTTGTAATGCTGGGCGCACAGTATCTCCAGTAGAATGGGCAGCACCACTAACAAGTCCTTCTGCTTTACCAGTATAAACAAGCATTGTTCCGAAATAGTTAACATTTTTCAACATTTCTTGTGCTTGTTCTTCTGTTGCTTTACCTTTACGACGTTCAACAAAAGCAGTTACTAATTCTTGCTTTAATTCACTTGTTTCTGGATCGATGATCTCTAAATTAGCAATATCTAAACCTTTGTCATTAGCTAAAGCTTTAACATTTGCTTCATTACCTAATACTACAGGTGTCACATAGTCTGTCCCTTGTAATTGTGTTGCCGCTGTTAGTACTCGTTCATCTTCCCCTTCAGGTAAGACTATTTTCACGTTTTTTCCTGAAAGTTTTTCTTGTAATACATCTAATAAAGACATAAGGGCCTCCTCAAATTTCAATTCTTTTTATTTTACGAATACCATTATACGTTATTTTTTCTTAGAATTCCATGTCACCAATTTGTAATCATTTACTTATGTTTTAACACTCCCTTTATGGTAAAATTTTGTAGTGAAGACATAGAAATTTTCATAAAAGGAGAGATTTAAATGCCACAAGCACCAGAAACATTAGATGGATGGTACAGTTTACATTTATTATATGCGATTGATTGGTCGAGCCTACGTTTAGTGCCGAATGAAGAACGTCAAAATCTCGTAGAAGAGTTACAATCGTTTTTAAACAAACATGAATCAGCACGTACAAATAATACTGGTGACCATGCATTTTATAATATAACAGGTCAAAAAGCAGATATTCTTTTATGGGCATTACGTCCAGAAATGAAAGACTTAAATGCCTTTGAAAATGAATTTAACAAATTAAAAATAACTGATTTCTTAATCCCAACATATTCATATGTTTCCATCATAGAATTAGGAAATTATCTTGCAGGAAAATCTGATGAAGATCCTTATGAAAATCCTCATATTAAACCAAGATTATTCCCTGAATTACCACATTCTGAATATATCTGTTTCTATCCAATGGATAAACGTCGTAACGAAACATACAACTGGTACATGTTGCCACTTGAAGAACGCCAAGAGCTTATGTATGCACACGGCAAAATCGGTCGTCAATACGCTGGAAAAATCAAACAATTTATTACTGGCTCAATGGGATTCGATGACTTTGAATGGGGTGTAACATTATTTGCAGACGATCCATTACAATTCAAGAAAATCGTCTCTGAGATGAGATTTGATGAAACGACAGCACGCTATGGTGACTTCGGTAGCTTCTATGTAGGACACATTGTTAAGAAAGAAAGTTTACAAGACCTTTTTTCATTATAAATATATGAAATAAGAAGAACAGAATGAGAACTAATATGCGTAAATGCTACTAACTCATTTTAAAAAATTTACATTATGATTAAAAAAGATCTCGTCACTAGATTAACTAATGACGAGGTCTTTTAATTTTGAGACAAGGGTTATGCCCCAGTGCTCAATTTATTGTAGTGTGTTTGGGAGAACTTTAGTCACTACTTAATTTAAATATTAACTGTTTATATTGTCGCTACTCAATATATGTCTGTAACAGTTAACTAATACTATTTTAACCTATTTGAAACATTTGAAACATAATCGCATCAGAAAGATTGTACAAAATATATCGAACTCCTTATATAACAAGTTCAGAGCGATTCTTATAACAAAATGTAATAATAAAGTGTTACAATAAAAATTATTAATTCAATAACTTATTCCCACGCTATGAGTATGATTCAATAGTGTTGGTTAAATACATTTTTATTTGGTGATTAAAATGACAATTTATAATCAAGCAATCGAGAGCTATGATGAAAAAATGGCAAAAGATGTTATTATGCTCGCTGGAAGAATTCTATTGGAATCAGGCGCAGAAGGTTCACGCGTAGAAGATACGATGACAAGGATGGCTTTTACTCTAGGCTATAAAGAGAGCAATAGTTTTGTTACAAATACTGTCATCAATTTTATGCTACATAATGAATCTTATCCAAGAATTTTCAGAATTAAAACACGAGACACAAACCTACTTCGCATTTCACGAACAAATGGCATTTCTAGGCGACTGGCACTTGGCGACATCTCTTTAGAAGACGCATTTCAAGAATTACAAAAAATATACAATGAACAAAGCATTCAAAACCATTATCTTTTTTACAAATTTATAGCTGCCGCAATTATTTCAGTCAGCTTTTTATACTTACAAGGTGGTTATTTAGTAGATGTTTTTACCGCATTAGTAGCTGGGTCTTTAGGCTATATCGTAGTAGAATTATTACATCAAAAATTGCATGCTCAATTTATTCCTGAATTTATGGGAGCGTTAGTAATTGGCTTAACTACGATTATAGGACATCATCTCATTCCAGGTGGTTCTATCGCCACTATTATAATTGCCGCAGTCATGCCGATTGTACCTGGTGTGTTAATCACAAATGCCATTCAAGATTTGTTCGGTGGGCATATGTTGATGTTTACCACTAAATCATTAGAAGCGCTCGTCACAGCTTTTGGTATCGGAGCTGGCGTTAGCACAATACTAATTATTTTTTAGGAGTTATGTCTATGTTTTGGATATTAAATTTTATATTTAGCTATACCGCTTCCCTCTTTTTCGGTGTAATATTTGATGTTCCTAAACGTCTATATAACATTGTCGGACTTGTTGGATCTTGTGGTTGGATGGTTTATATTTTATTTTATGATGGCTTTTCTACTCATACGATTTACTCTAGTTTCTTTGGAAGCCTTGCTTTAGGCTGTTTAAGTCATATCATAGCTCGCGTTAAAAAAGAACCCGTTATCATCTTTATGATTCCAGGAATAATTCCATTAGTTCCAGGAGGACTAGCTTTTGATGCAACTAAGAATCTGGTACTGTTAGAGTTTAGTAAAGCTATAAACACAATGTTAGAAGTCACACTTATAGCTGGTGCAATAGCTTTAGGACTGCTCTTTGCTGATCAAATAGCCAAACTAATCGTTTCCGGAGCAAAAATACGTAAAAAACGTGTATGATCAATACATTTACTACACTAGACACATAAAAGAAGGACAGTTAATCACTATGGATTACTGTCCTTCTTTTTTATATAATTAAATTTTTACTATTCCATGCTAACTACATATTTTTACGCGAAGTAATCACTATTGATTCGCTTTTTCTGACTTATGTTCATTTATTAGATCTACCACATCATCTTCTGAACGATTTAAAATCAATCTACTTAATTTATCATTGTCCATACGCTTCAGTTTTGGATAGCGAACTATAAAGAAGATTAAACCAATCACTAACCAACCACCTAAGGCAATATATGAAGGTCCAGATAATGACGCTGGTGAACCAGGAACTAATAATAATAATAAGAAAATAAATGATACGATTGAGCCTAAGATTGCAAATATTTTATAAACAGGACTGTACGTATTGCTAAATTTATTAAAACTAAATAACCTAGCAGCTGACAGACAAGTAATAAAGTATGCAATAGATACTCCTGTTGACGACATATCGACAATCCAAGTCAATGCCGTACGACCTAACCACGGTGCAATTAACGTAATCGCAACTAAGAAGATAATTGCAATATATGGTGTTTTATATCTATTATGCAATTTACTAAATACTGATGGCATAATACCTGAACGGCCCATAGAAAATAACAAGCGACTTGAACTCATTAAGAAGCCATTTAATCCAGTGAAAATACCCATAATAATAGCAATTGCTAACACTGCTAAACCAATATAGCCAAAGGCTTCTTGTGTTACAGCACCTGTTAACCATAAGTTTCCATTTAAACTCGTCGATGAAGTGCTTAACCAACTAGTGTATAATATCATCAATACATAGGTAAATGCTGCAGCTAATAAACTATATACAATAAGTTTGAATGTTTTATTAGGCGAAAAATCAAATTCTTCAGCTGTCTGTGGTATATTATCAAATCCAACATAAGCCCATGGCGCAATTGCCACAATCATTATGATGGAAGTAAACCATCCCTTACTTTCATTGGTTAATGGTTGTAAATTTTCAAAAGAAAAGTTATTACCAAAGAAAGAACCAAAAAATAATAATAATATTGTAATAACCATTGCTACACAGAAATAGTATTGTAGAGACCCTGAAACACTTGCACCTTTAATTGCTATAAACATAAAGACAATTAATAATAATGAAGCAATCAGAATTTCAGTGATATACACATCCCATCCTGCTATCGTATATAATTTACCAGTTTCTAAAATATCAGGTAATAAAAATTTAATTAATAAACTAAATGCTGTGGCATTTAATGCAACCACACAAATATACCCAAATGTTAAGAACCAGGATGAGAAGAAACTCACGTACCTCCCAAATCCTAAAAAGCTAAATGCAAAGGCTCCGCCCGAAACAGGAAAACGTTCTACTAATGCACCGTAACTTACTGCAATGAGTATCATTAATAATGCACCGATTACGATACCTATCGCAGCAGAAATCGGGCCTGATTGACCTATCCAGTCACCAGGCAATATAAATGCGCCCCAACCGATACACGATCCATAGGCGATTGCCCATACAAACTTCTCAGATAAATTCTGTTTTAAATCTCCTCTATCTATCTGTTTTTCATTTTGACTCATAAATAAAATTCACCTCATGGAGTGTATTATACCCATAAGATGAATTCTATAACAATTATAAATTTATAATTTAATCGTTGCTATAACTAACATTAGCCAGCCAGCAATAAATAGCACACCACCAATTGGTGTAACCGCGCCTAATATGCGAATTTGAGTTAAAGCTAAAATATATAATGAACCACTGAAAAATATAATACCAAAGAATAGTAACCAACCTGCCCAATTGACATTCATCGATGTAGTACCACTAATGATACCTATCGCTAATAATCCTAGACCATGATACATCTGATAAGTTGTTGCCTTTTCCCAAATTGATAAGTATTTTTCCGATAGCTTATTTTCTAATCCATGTGCACCAAAAGCACCTGTACCTACTGCCATCATCGCATTAAGTGCGCCTAAAATAATAAACACTTTCATCATGTTAATTTCCATCCTTCCATTATTTAAAAATCAAAGATTGAGTCACCATTTCCTATTTCATCATCAGTAACCAATTTATTAGAATTTAATCCAGTGTCGGTTGTTACATTCTGATTGGAACTATTTGGAACTTTTCCACCCATCGCTCTGATTTCATTTTCAGAAATATTCGATTTAGTATTTCCCTGTTGGACTGTTGATGATTTAAAAGAAGATGATACATTAAAACTATTGTCACTATAACGTTGTTTATTAGAACGAGTCTCAGTAACTAATGATGTTAATGTATGAATCGCATATATATGCTTTTCAAAATCAGCATTACTTTGAGCTTCGTCCGCTTGGACTAGCTCCTGTTCAATCAATTGAATAATCTTTTCTTTTTCCATGTATTAATCCTCACTCTCACACCAATTCACTGGTTGAATGCCATTTGTTTGTAAATATTTATTTGTCAGAGAATACGGTTTTGATCCAAAGAACCCACGATATGCTGACAACGGACTCGGATGTGGAGACTGAATAATATGGTGTTTCGTAGTGTCTATCAGCTTAATTTTCTGTTGCGCGGGTTTCCCCCATAAAATAAACACGACATTTTTCAATTGTTCAGATACCGCTTTTATCACTTCATCAGTAAAGACTTCCCAACCAATATTTTTATGAGAATGCGCTTCCCCTTGGCGAACCGTCAAAACAGTATTTAACAATAAGACACCCTCACGCGCCCAATCCTGTAAATGTGGAGATTGTCTTACACAACCGATATCATCTTCAAGTTCTTTATACATATTTCGCAAAGAAGGAGGAAACTTAGCATCTGGTTGTACTGAAAAGGCTAATCCATGTGCTTGATTTGGTCCATGATAAGGATCTTGGCCTAATATAACCACTTTCACTTGTTCAAAAGGAGTTAAATCAAACGCCTGATAAATATTTTCCTTATCTGGATACACCACATCAGTAGTATATTCTTTTTCTAAAAAATCATGCATAGCAGTAAAGTCATGTCGCGTAGTTATATCATGAAAAACATCCGACCATTCCATATCGTCTCACCTCATTCATATAGTAACATAAAGAACCACTTTTTTGCTTTAGCAAAATTAGTGGTTCTTACACATGAGCTTATGCTCAGGTGTTCCTCTCTCATCTATCTCGGTAACGAGATACTAGTCACTTTTTTGCTTTAGCAAAATTAGTGGTTCTTACACATGAGCTTATGCTCAGGTGTTCCTCTCTCATCTATCTCGGTAACGAGATACTAGTCACTTTTTTGCTTTAGCAAAATTAGTGGGTCTTACACATGAGCCTATGCTCAGGTGCTCCTCTCTCATCTATCTCGGTAACGAGATACTAGACATTTTTTTGCTTTAGCAAAATTAGTGGGTCTTACTCATGAGCCTATGCTCAGGTGTTCCTCTCTCATCTATCTCGGTAACGAGATACTAGTCATTTTTTTGCTTTAGCAAAATTAGTGGTTCTTACACATGAGCTTATGCTCTGGTGTTCCTCTCTCATCTATCTCGGTAACGAGATACTAGACACTTTTTTGCTTTTGCAAAATTAGTGGGTCTTACTCATGAGCCTATGCTCAAGTGTTTACTTCGTTTATTAATTTAATGATTTTTACTAACGTAAATCCTATTAAAACCTTTGCAACCTTCTCAAAGCCTTATTTAACAACACCTCATTATTTAGAATACACGTTAAACATGGTATGATAAGTGCAAAAGATATTTAGGAGTGAAATTAAATGGCATTAAAAAAAACATTAACGATTGCCGGTTCAGATACTAGCGCTGGAGCGGGCATGCAAGCTGATTTAAAAACCTTTCAGGAATTAAACACATACGGCATTGTAGCCCTAACTTCAATCGTAACAATGGATGAAAAAACATGGTCACATGATGTGTCACCAATTCCATTTGATGTATTTGAAAAACAATTAGAAACAGCAATTTCAATCGGTCCTGATGCAGTAAAAACAGGTATGTTAGGTACACAAGAAATTATCAAACGTGCTGGTGAAGCATTTGTTGAATCTGGCGCGGACTACTTTGTTGTAGATCCAGTAATGGTATGTAAAGGCGAAAACGAAGTACTAAACCCTGGTAACACAGATGCAATGGTAGAACATTTATTACCAAAAGCTACTGTCGTAACACCAAACTTATTTGAAGCTGGTCAGCTTGCCAATTTAGGTACTTTAAAATCAATAGATGATATGAAAAAAGCCGCAAAAATCATTCACCAACAAGGTGCAAAACACGTTATTATTAAAGGTGGCAAAGCATTAGACCAAGATAAATCATATGACCTTTACTTTGATGGCAAACAGTTCTATCAATTAACAACAGATATGTTCCAACAAAGTTATAATCATGGTGCTGGTTGTACATTTGCTGCCGCTACTACTGCATACTTAGCAAATGGCAAATCACCTAAAGATGCTGTTATCTCTGCAAAAGCATTTGTTGCTTCAGCAATTAAAAATGGTTGGAAAATGAATGACTTCGTTGGTCCAGTTGATCACGGTGCATTTAATCGCGTTGAACACATAGATGTAGAAGTTACAGAAGTTTAATTAAATAAGAGACAGAAACACACCTCAAAAGAATGCTAATAATGAGGTGTGTTTTCTTTGTATATTATGGAAGGTTTTGAAAAATGAATCATAAACAATTATATAATACAAATTTCAAACAACCTATAAAACCAAGACAAATACGCGCTATTATTTAAATATTCAAATAATATACGACAATAGTCTGATAAAAAGTTGATACTGCAGACTCATGTATTTACTTTGTTTTTCTATTAATATAATAAGTGTAGAGAGATAAAGGAGGGCATCACAACATGATTATCTACAAACAGGCTTTTGAAAATGGTAACCCAATATATGAAATTATCACCAAGACTTTCAAAACAATTTCTGTTAAATTCGATGAAAATTTCAACATGAATGAATTATATAAGTTACTCTCTCTACTTGAAAATGACGTTGATAACATGAAATTAAGTTATTAAGCACATTTTCTATACATCGAAGACTATGCAGAAAATGCAATATGAAGAATTCAGAATTTAAGATATACAATTAACTCCCCTTTAAGAAATATGAAGTTAAAAAAAGCAAAGCATGTATAAGTTGTCCCCTTATACACACTTTGAACACACAACCCTATAAACACTCACCCTAAAGTGGTACATAGTTAGACAAAGATTGTCCCCTTTGTTTGCTTGGAGAGCAACCTCGAAGCAGTTCTAACTTATGTACCACTATTTTTATACATATAGCAATTTAAATTCTTCACAAACAACAATAATAGATTCATTAAACGTCAATTCTAATGACTCATAATACGGCTTAAAGAAATCAATATGTGCTTTACGCCAATATGCTAACGACTTGTCACCTTCGCCTTCTAAGTATGCATGATGCTCTGTTACTTCATTAAAAGGAGTTTGATAAACTCGTGTTGTTTGAATTACACATTGGGGATGTCCCTTTTCATTTAAGATAACACTAACTTCTCCTACTTGAGGTAATGGTTCATCTTCAACTTTATAAGCTTCATAACCACTTGTCGTAGCAGTTTTGTCACCTTGTTTTACTAATTTAGCTAATTCATCTTCATCAACACCAAAAGACCATGCTTCAAATTTAATTCCTTTATATTCTGGAAATGCTTCAATAAACGTTCTCCAATACTGTTCAACTGTAACAGCCATATTCATCCTCCTAAATTTTCTCAATTAATCTTAAGATAACATAAAAAAACAGTCCTGACATTGAATGTCTGGAACTGTTTAATCATATAGACAGTATATGACTGAACTGAACATTATTATTTTTAGTCCTTACAATCCTCTTATTGAGTAAATTGCATATGAGTATTAAATCAAGTGTTTCTTTACTCAAAACCTCTTTCATTCCTTACCATATTTAATAAAAAGGGACAAAAATCATTTTATTAAAAATTGATTTCTGTCCCTTTTTTTAATATATTTGAAGCTTTGAATTATACGTGTTTATCTTTCGTCCACCATAATGCTTTATCAGGATTATCTTTATAGTACTCATATTCTTCGTCACTTTCGACATTAGGATATGAACCTTTAAGTGATTTGCCTGCTGTACTTACATGTAATAACGAAATAATGATAATACCTACAATACTCACAGCTGTTAAATAATAAGCCGGAGATAGTGGATCGCCTGTTTTCGCTACAAGTGAAGTAGCGATTAATGGTGTCGTACCACCAAATAAAGATACTGATACATTAAACGTTACAGCTAAAGTTCTATATCTAATATGTGTATAGAACATAGTTGGTAACGAACCTGGCATAGTCCCTTCATATGTTGATAAGAAGAAACCTAAGATAAAGATACCAACGATAATGAAAATAATTGACGTTGTTTGGAAAAGTGAAAAAGCAGCAATACTAAACACTGCAGTACCAACCAATCCAATTAAGAATACATTCTTCTCACCAATTCTATCGGCAAGTCGACCAAACATTAATGCTAATGGAATCATCACTGCCATAACAACTGTAATTAAGATAGATACTGTTGTGCCATCTAGTTTAACAATTTGTTGTAAATATGACGGCATGTATGAAGTTACCATATAATTTGTACAGTTAAAGAACGCAACTGCAACAAAACATACAATAATATCTTTATAATAATATCTAATAATAGTTAAGAAACCAATATTATCTCTTTTCGGTTTATCTGAAAGTTCATTTTCGTATACTGGAGATTCTTCTAGTTTTCTTCTTAAATAAAAACCAAAGATACCTAAGAATAAGCCTAAGATAAATGGAATTCTCCAACCCCACGAAGCCATTTGATCATCATTTAAGAAGAAGAATAATAATCCACTTAATACTGATGCAGCAATATAACCTGATAATGTACCAATTTCTAGTCCAGAACCAAGTGTATTTCGTTTTCTATCTGGCGAAGATTCTGCTATATATACCATTGCACCTGCATATTCTCCACCTGTTGAAAACCCTTGTAACACTCTACCTAATAAGAGCAGTATAGGGGCCCAAACGCCAATTTGGTCATATGTAGGTAATATACCTATGAGTAATGTAGAGAATGCCATCATAATGATGGTTGTTGTTAATACTACTTTCCTACCGTATTTATCTCCAATCATACCGAAGATAATACCACCGACTGGTCTAAGTAAGAACGCGATTGCAAATGTTGCAAACGTAAATATTGTTTTGAGTTGATCATTTTCTACCGAACTGAAGAAGTTTTGTCCGAGTATCACCGCTAAATAAGAATACAAACCAAAGTCAAACCATTCCATTGCGTTTCCGATACCTGTGGCAAACACAGTTTTTTTAGCAGTTTTGGGATCAACCTTATTTATACTACTTTTATCAAAATCCTTTTCATAATCCATGAATATGTCCACTCCCTTTAACATGTTATACAATTATACGTAGTTAATGAATATTGTCAAACTGATCTCAACCTTTTTATCACTTAATTGTTCATTTTTATGCAAAAAATGCATATCACTCTATTTATTTTTTACACATATAAAACTTATAATAAAATAAAAAAATGAGTTCCATTAAGTAAATATGGAAACTCATTTTTTTGTTATGTGTATTTTTATTTTGTCATTTTCATTTAAAATAATTAATTTATTAGGTTTTTCAAATTTAACTTTAATAACTTCTGATATTTCAATAGATTCAACATATTTCACTTTGTAAGATGACCAATTCACTTTTGCTTTTGTAAGCGCTATTTGAACTACCATTTGACCAGGAACAATTTGCTTATGTACTGGATTATGATCATTAATTAATGTTAAATATTCACTTACTTGTTTTAAATTTAACTCAAACATTTTAAATACACTCCAAAAAAGTTTGTGTAATAGATATACATTTATATTTATTTTTATTAATTTCTAATTTGACTATATACTTCATATATTGACGTACTTTCTTACACCCAACAATATACATATGTGCTAAATAATATTCATTTACACTTAGAGGTTGTATTTGAGTAACCTCGGTTTCTTTTAGTAAAATTTCATTTTCTGTAAATTCTTGAAACAAAGTGAACTCTGGCCATAGCTTTGCGCACATAAGTGGCGGGACTGTGTTAGTTAACTCATCACCAAATAGTTGGTTGTAAATATCCACTTCCTTATCATTGAATATAACTTCTCTAACTTCAGGACCATCGTTCAAATATCGCTCCATTTCCCATGCCACCTCCAATCCCCATAGTTGCAATAGTTCTATAGTAATCCTTCATATAAAACAAGCGTGTAACCAATGCCGCACCACTTGCACCATATGGATGCCCTGAAGCAATTGCCCCACCATATATATTCAACTTATTTAGTGATATACCTAACTCTCTTTGACTTGCTAATACTTGAGATGCAAATGCTTCGTTTAATTCTATAGCGTCTAATTCATCTATTGTATATTTATTTCTCTTAAGTAATGTGTTTACTGTAGGTACTGGTCCAACTCCAAGTAAACTAGGATCAACTCCCACTGTAATACCATCTTTAAAAGTTAAACCCTCTTGTATACCATAAGCTTCAGCCATTGCTTTATTCATAACTAATAATAATACTGCGCCATCGTTCTTCATACAACAATTTCCTGCAGTGACTGTTCCTTCAGTTAACAATGGTTTCAAACGATTTAATGTGCGTTCATCCATCCTTTCTTTAATACTTTCGTCTCTGTTAAAAATTTCACCCTTCACTTCTAACGAAACAATTTCCTGATTAAGTTGCTTTTGTTTATAAGCCATAATCGTCTTTCTATGACTTTCAAATGCAAACGCATCCTGATCATTTCTTGATATATTATATCTTTGCGCTACATTTTCTGCAGCTTGTATCATTGATGGATCTTGGCTATCTGGTGCAAAAGAAGCACGTTCAAAAAATTCAGGTAACTGTGTGTCATATACGGACTGCGGTCTTTTAATCTTCCATGGTGCTCTACTTGTACTTTCAACGCCACCAGCAATATATATGGACCCCGCGCCTGCTTGAACCATTCGACATGCGTGTATCACTGCTTCTAACCCAGAACCACATTGCCTATCTAATGTTAGTCCAGGAATATTTTGATTCAATCCAGCTTCTAGCAAAGCTTTCCTAGCAATATTGCCACCATTTCCTATTACATTACCTAAAATCACATCATCAATTTCTGTCATTATGTCTACATATTGTGCATTAAAATGCTCAAATAACGGTTTTAATAATGCTTCTGGTTCTAAATGTTTTAATTTTCCACCATATTTTCCAAATGGTGTTCGTTTCGCTGCGACTATAACCGCTTCATTCATTATTTTAATTCACCCTTTAAATAAAGATTTCTCATATATTTGCGTGCAATTTTACCACTTTGTGTATAATGCATTTCACTTACTTTTACTAACTTTGATGGCATCTGATAACGGGCCAAATACTGAGTTAAAAAATATTTAAACTCACGATACTTCACTTGGCGTTCACCTGTATAAAGCAATACTGCGATTTCGCCAAATTTTGAATGAGGCTCACTAATGACTAATACTTCATTGAATTCTTTAAAATTTTGAGCAAAATGTTCTATTTCACTTGGATAAACATTTCGACCTCCAATAATCATTCGATCATGTTGGCGTCCATGTAAATATAAATAGCCTTCTGAATCTAATGATGCAAAATCACCAATTTCTATCCAGTAATCATTTGGAAGTGGATACCCAATATATCCACTAAAGAGCATGTTACTCTTAACTTTTAATTTACCAATACCATGTTCATCAATTTGGTCGAGATTGATTGTAACATTAGGAAACAGTTTGCCTACAGAATGACTAGGCGCATCATTATTATAGTTATAACTAATAAAACTTGCCTCCGAAGTTCCAAAGAACTCTATTAATGTAGCGTTAGGAAAATGTATTGCTACACTCTCCCTTAAACTATGTTGCAATTTATCTCCAGTCGTAAAAATATATCTAATTTGTTGCACAATACTGTTCCAAGCAACACAAGCATCTAACATTGTAGGAACTACAAACAAAGCGCAATGCTTTATTGCTTTGTCTGTCTTCAATATATTCATTAGTATTTGTGCATTAAATTGTTGCTGCCCAATAAATTTCCGACCACTGTACAAAGCAAAGACGCACACAAATAAAGATAAAGAGTGTGATAGTGGTCCTGGCGCAATCATTGTATCTATTTCAGTTTCCATTAATTTTTCAGTTTCTTCATATGAATATAACCATGACAACTCATTTCTATAATATGCTTTAGGTAGACCTGTCGTTCCAGAAGTAAACCCAATATGTAGTATATTTTCTATCTTTGTAGTATTTTGTTCTACTTGTTCAAATAATATGATTGTTAAATCATTATTTATAAGATATGCAATATCGTATTTTTCTATTAGTTTATTTACTTGCTCATGAGTCCACCGAAAATCCATAACACAAGGTATGCAGCCTTTTTTGATTAAAGCCAAATAATACAATACTGTAGACATCGGGTTGTTCATCGTCAGTGCAACACATTGATTTTCAGGAATATCATGCAATTGTTCTACAACCTCTACTATGCGTTCTTGTAACATTTTATAACTTATAAGTTCTGCATCAAATTGAAGTGCACCATTATACGGTTGATATTGCGCATACCATTCAATATTTTTTAATAATTGCATTTTTATCACCTTATTGTTAACTATAATATTAATTATGTTAACATTTATTGTATAGATTTCCTATTATTCAGTATAGCTATACACTTTTTTTCTTTTTCAACTACTTGTATTTTTTATTATTACGATTTCTACAACAATAATTCCATTTTAAATCAAAAAAGTCGGCATGATTTTAGGATAGAAACACTATCCTCGACTCATACCGACCTCATTTATTATACGATCTAGAATGCTTTCAACAACATTTGTAAGAAATAGAATTTTTAATACTGGAAGTTTTGATAGTTTTAAAAATCAGTTTATTTATGGACTGCTTCCAAAGCTGATTTTTCAACTGCATTGGCTACCGTTGTTACCACTTCTGAATTTAATGCATGTGGAATTACATAGTCTTTACTTAATTCACTTTCAGGAATAACATTCGCAATACCCTGTGCAGCAGCTACTTTCATTTCAGTCGTAATATTCTGCTTACGCGCATTTAAAATGCCTCTAAAGATACCTGGGAACGCTAGTAAATTATTAATTTGATTTGGATAATCAGAACGTCCAGTTCCTACAACAGCCGCGCCTGCAGCAATGGCTTCCTCTGGAAAGATTTCAGGTGTAGGATTGGCTAATGCAAAGATAATTGGCTGATCGCTCATCGCTTTAACGTGACTTTCCTTTAAAACATTAGGTGCTGAAACGCCTATGAACACATCTGCCTCTTGAATCACATCATCTAAATCACCGCGTTTGTGCGTTAAATTAGTCACTTCAGCAATAGTTTTTTGTGCATCATTCATCCATGTCTCTCCTTGACAAACTACACCTTCAATACTTAATAATACGATATCTTTATATCCAGCACTTAATAATAATTGTGCAATTGCAATACCTGCTGATCCTGCACCATTAATCACTATTTGTACTTCATAATTTTCTTTCTCTACAACTTTTAATGCATTAATTAATGCAGCAAGTACAACAATAGCTGTTCCATGTTGATCGTCATGAAAAACAGGGATATCTAATTCTTCTTTTAATCTTTTTTCAATTTCAAAACAGCGAGGTGCTGCAATATCTTCTAGATTTATTCCTGCAAAATTAGGTTGCAGTGCTTTTATAATATGAATAATTTCTTCAGTATCTTTAGTATCCAAACAAATTGGAAATGCATCTAAGTCCGCAAACTTTTTGAATAATATACTCTTGCCTTCCATGACTGGTATCGCAGCTTTAGGTCCAATATCACCTAATCCTAAAACCGCTGTTCCATCTGAAACAATGCCAATCATATTACCTCTAGACGTCAATGTATTTACCTTTTCTTCATCTTCAGCAATTACATTACAAACTTCGGAAACACCCGGTGTGTATACCGTACTTAAATCTTCTTGTGTCTTCACATCTACTTTACTATTAATTTCTAATTTCCCTGCATGTTTTTTATGAAGTTCTATAGATTCAGCTTTATAGTTTTTTATAGTCATGTATTTCTACTCCCTTAATTAATTGTTATTTCGTCTTTTATTTATAAATAGCTTTGACTGTATGCTCACTAGCTCAATAATTTCATTAAGAATGTGGCAGCTATTACTGTTGATACGCCACCTAATCTTGTTGCTACTTGTGCAAATGGCATTAATGACATGCGTTTTGATGCTGATAAAATTGCAACGTCACCTGTGCCACCCAAGCCACTATGACATCCTGTAACAATTGCAGCGTCAACTGGATACATTTTCATCAATTTGCCGACAAAAAATCCTGAACTAATCATCGTTATAACAACTGAAGCACAAATCACAATATATGCAGGTGAAACAATCTTAACTACTTCCTCCAAAGGTATATACAACATACCTAGACCAACCATAAGTGGCCAAGTCAAACTTGTTGATATAAATTTGTATAGTTGGTGTGCACCTTGTTCCATTTTATTAGGCATTAATTGTAAACATTTAATCAATGTAGCCAACAAAATCATAATAACAGGTCCTGGAATACCAATAAATTTGTGTGCAAGATCACCAAAAATAAAGAATGTACAGGCTATTAATAATCCCGCTCCCATAAGTGAAAAATCCACTTTCTTATTATCGTCGTTTGTATCAGCTACCATCTCTTTATCATCAGATGCCTTTACCAATGTCCCATTACCAGATAATGACTTTTTCTTTTCCCCTAGTCTCATCATTAATCCAGCTGTCACTACTGCAATAATATTTCCGATAACAGCTGCTGGTATCATTTGCGCAACAAAGGATTCGGCAGATTCTCCTAAAATTGATGAATATGCTATTGATAAAGGTAAAATACCTTCTCCAATTCCTCCACCAATAATAGGTACAATAATATAAAATAATGTATGTTTAATTTCATAACCAAATAACATACCTACAAGTAATCCAACAATGACCGCTGTTAATGTACCTACAATTAACGGAATAAACATACGAGTAAATCCCTGTATTAAAACTTTACTCTTCATTCCTAAAATACTACCGACAACGAGACATGAAATATAAAAATATAAGAAGTTTGATGTTTTCATTAATGTTGTGACGGCGTTCATTGAAGATGTATTAAACACACCTAAAAAGACTAAAGTAGATGGTATTAATAAAGCTAAAATTGCAGGACCACCTATATCTTTTAAAATTGGAATTTTCATTCCTAAATCACCGAACAATACCCCTAAAATCATAATGATTGCAAAACCACCGATCATATCAGCCGGTAACGCATTGTAAACAGAGGCAATAAATATGATTACTGCTAATGTTATATATAGAGGTAAAGGTATAACTCCTACCTTCATATGCGTTAATTTCGACCATATTCGGTCATCTTTTTCTACCCCATCTATAGTAAGCGCTTTCATTTCACTTTTCGATATCATTGACATCCCCCTTAAATAATGAATATTCTCATAATATTGCTAAACAAGGAGGAATGATAGATTATGTAAATTTTTAAATCTTTTTGTAATTAAAAAAACCAAAAATATGTATCATTATTAAATAATAACGGGTAAACAGAATAATATTTTGGTTTATAAATGATTACAAGTGGAGTTATTTTAATAATCATTTATTATCCAAGTTATAAACTTTGATAAATTAGATGTAGCAAGAAATGATTTAATCAACAACATTACAGAGTGAGGTTGTTACTTATATTAGGAGTGATTCAATGACAAAATCTGTACAAGTTTATCACTATGACGCTTTTAGTACTGAAGCAAATAAGGGTAACCCGGCAGGTATAGTATTATGTGGTGACGACTTGAAAGTTGAAGAAATGCAAGCAATTGCCTTAAAAGTTGGATTCAATGAAACTGCTTTTCCACTTAAATCTAATAAAGCTGATTTAAGAATACGATTTTTCACGCCAGGTCATGAAATGAACCTTTGCGGTCATGCAACTATTGCAACACTTTACGCATTAAAAACTAAAGGTTTATTACAAAACAAAACAGACTTTACAATTGAAACGAATGCTGGTGTGTTACCAATAAAAATTGATAATGCAAATGGTGATGTATATATTACTATGCAACAATCCTCACCACAGTTTAGATCATTCTCTGGTTCCAAGGCTGATTTAGCTAATGCTTTAGGTATAGAAACAAGCGATTTTGACGATAATTTGCCTATTGTTTATGGAAGCACGGGTGTTTGGACACTTCTTACCCCGATTAAAAACCTTGAAGTTTGTGAAAAATTAAATCCAAATAATGAACTATTCCCTTCAATATTGAAAGAAATGCCCCACGTTTCAATTCATCCATTCTGCATGGAAACGTATCATTTCAACACTGATATGCATGCAAGACATTTTTCCTCGCCCTTTTCAGGTACTAAAGAAGACCCAGTCACAGGTACCGCTTCCGGTGTAATGGGTGCATATTATATTAAATATATAGAACAGAGTCAAAGGATATCAAACCCTTTAACACTGCTCATCGAACAAGGTCAAGAAATAGAAAAGGATGGTAAAGTGAACGTTGAAGTTATAAGTCATACTGATGGATATGATATAAAAATTTCTGGAAATGCTGTTTACGTCAAAACCTTTCACATTGCTTTAGATGACATTTAAACTAATAAAAGCATGTGGATCATATATTTATGCCACATGCTTTATTTTAAACTGTTTTTGAAAATATAAAATGTGTTTTTGTATGACCATACTTTTGTATACTATCGACAAAACCTTCTACATCTATCATATTTTTAAATCTTACTTTAAAAATAAAACAACTTTCCCCAGAAATCCTATAACAAAATTCCACATTATCTTGTTCTGCTATATATAGCTTAAAATCTTTATATAAATTATTTTTAATCACTATATCTATTATAACTTCAATGTCATATCCTAGCGTTTTATAATCAATTTCTATTGTATATTTCTTTATAACACCTATATCTCTTAATTTATTTATTCTTTCTCGCACCGAAGGCGTTGAAAGATTAACTTCATTACTAATATAATTTAGAGATACTTTACTATCTTCTTTTAAAATTTCTAAGACCTTTCTATCTGTTAAGTCCATTTATATAATCCCCTTCAATTTAGTAATAATATTTACATTATACCTAATTTTTAATATGTAATTAAATTTATAAGTATCCTAAAATTAAGTAAGTTAAAGGAGGAATATATATGTCTATAATTCAATTGTCTGCTTACGGTGAAACACCTTTCCAAAAATTATTAGGTTATAATAAGGAAATTATGTATAACTGGAATAACCTTAGTAAATCATTAGAAAAGGAAAGTTTATTATCTCAAGCCTTAAAAGAAGAATTACGCAGAATGTTAGCTCAAAAGAATGGGTGCAAATACTGTAAAGCAAAGGGAAAACCAAGCCATGAATTAACTGATGAAAAATCAGCCATTTGTATTGGTTTTGTAGAAGTATATCTCAAATTAGGAAATGAAATTCCTGATTATGTTATTAAAATATTAAAGGATAATCTAACTCCTTCAGAAATAAGTGAATTGATAGCATTTGTATCTTTTACTACTTGCCAACAATACTTTGGAGCAATTATGCAGTTAGAACCATAACCAAATCAGATATTCGTTTCAATAATTTAATATAAAAATAAACGTTAGTAGTAGGAAAGAAAATAATTGTCACTAAAATACATTTATTGAATTGACCTAACTTCATTAAAGATAGCCAGAAAATTAAAAAGCTTGATATAAAATATTCTGCTGAACTAATATACATGCATAATAACTATTAATTTTTATTCTAATCATCTACTAACTTTATAAATAAAATAGAAAACTTTTTTCATTCTAAAATCATATAATAAACTGAAATGTAGATTTTTTTACATAGTTGAAGTATTAACAGGAAAGCCTCTTAATTGTTAATAGTTCAAAATAGAATTCACATGCATTTATTCGATTGATTAGTGGTTATAGTGACACCTATTAATGTAGTAACACCACCTATGATAGCTACAATATTAGGAACCTCTCCAAGTATAAAATACGCCAAAATAAGTGAAACTGCTGGCGTTAAGTACAGAGCCATTGTAGCATCGGAAACCCCCACTTTATTTATAGTATATGCTAAAGCAATATACGGGATAACTGTTGGAAATGCACCTAGATATAAAACAGATAAGATTGATATCACACTCGCATTTTGCAATTCAGTAAATGCATCAGGCAAAAATATCACAGTGAATAATGTACCGGCGATAATAGTGTAAATAGTAAACGGAATAAATCCATATTTTTCTAAATAATTCGATTGAAAAGTAAAATATATACTTTCCCCTATGGAAGCTACTAATACTAAAATAATACCTACAATCATAGCATGCAATGTCGCATCATTTCCCAACGATATAAATGCTACTCCAACGAATGCAATAATTGAACCTAACTATGCTATTTTAGAAAATTTTTCTCTTAAGAAATAAGTAGCTAAAAGTGTCGCAAATATTGGTGTAGTCGAGACAATTAAACTCGCAACACCAGCACTCACATAATATTCTCCAAAACTTAATGCTGTATGATATACAGTAAATCCACAAAATCCCAAGACCAATATAATAGGGATATCTTTAAGTTCTGGTAATGTGACTTTTTTAATTATTGCTATAACTAGAAGGATTATACTCGCAAGCATTAGTCTTAATGCAGATAAATTTTCTGCTTTAAAATCATATATTGCTACTTTTATCATAGGAAACGCTGAAGCCCACAAAAATATAGTGATCATGAAAGCAAAAAAGACTTTTATTCTTGTTTGTTTGTTATTCATAAATTAACCACACTTATCATAAAAGTAATATATACTTTATCTCTTTTCATCTCTGAACGCCTACCTTCAATTTAATATGTGTTCAGAATAAAGAATTAACGTTACACTAGGTACAACCAATTCGATGAAAATTAACCCAACCAATTTTAAAAGGAAGGTATTTATGAAATATAAGGACATTGCTTCATATATAAGAGAGAAAATCATAAATGGTGACTGGTTTTGTGGAATGAGAATTTCATCACAAAGAAAATTAGCAGACCAATTTAATGTAAATAGAGTTACAATCATCAAAAGTATTGAGTTATTAGAAGCAGAGGGATTTATATACACCTCACGAGGTAGAGGTACTTATGTTAATGATTATTTAAACAAAACATATATTATAAATAAATGGGAAGAAATGATGGAATGGAGCTCAAGTACCCGTAGCCAATACACTGTACAACTTATTAACAAATTAGAAACAAATCAATCATATATACATGTAAGCAAAGGCGAATTAGGAGACGAAATTCTACCACATGAAGACTTAAAAAAAGCAATGCATCGTGTTTCAAACTACATAGGCGATCTGTCGTTTGGCTATAATAATGGGTATGGTTATATTAAATTGAGAGAACTTATTGCCAAAAGACTACAAAAACAAAATATTTCCGTATCAAGTAAAAATATATTAATAACTTCTGGTGCTCTTCACGCTATTCAATTACTTTCAATAGGTTTTTTGAGCCAAAATACAATTATATTTCGAAACACACCTTCTTATGTCGACTCTACAAATGTCTTCGATATATTAAATATGCGTAGTATCAATATAAATTACAATAAACCTAAAGAATCAAAGGCACTATTAAACAGTTACTCAAATGCTTATGTTAAAGCTTTTTATGTAGAATCAACATTTAATAATCCTACAGGATCATTGCTTTCATCAAAAGCACGAGAAAATATACTAAACTATAGTAAAGTACACAATATCCCAATAATTGAAGACGATATTTACAGAGATTTATGGTTTGAAAATGAAGCAAATATCCCAATCAAATCATTTGATACGAATGGCAATGTTATTTATATTAATAGTTTTTCAAAAACAATTGCACCAGCCATGCGTATTGGTTGGATAGCTGCTTCTGAGAAAATTGTAGAACAACTTGGAGATATTAGAATGCAAATTGATTACGGATCTAGTATATTATCTCAAATGGTTGTTTATGAAATGTTGAATAGTGGTGAATATAATGAGCACATTAAATTTGTACGTAAAGCACTAAAACAAAAAAGAGATTACATATTAAAAATATTGAATGAAAACTTTTCAACAATTGCGACGTGGAATGTTCCTGAAGGTGGATTTTTCATATGGATGACATTAAAAGATAGTATTAATATTAAAAAACTTTTTATTGAACTTGCAGATAAAGAACACATTCTTATTAACCCGCGATATATTTATGGAAGTACAGAAAATACTATTAGATTATCTTATTCCTATGAAAATGATATAAATATTAAATATGCATTAGATAAACTTCGTTATTACATTGATCAATTTTAATATGAAGTCTAAATGTTTTACTTTCGATATTCATCAAATATTTAAAAGTTATTTTCACATTTAAAATCCCCCTAAATAACAGGATTTCAAACCGTAATTTAGGAGGATTATTTTCATTACAAAGCATTCTACTTTATTTAACTAAACACTTTTTCACTTACAATTTTTTCTATAAATTCATCAATTTTATATATTTCATTTTTATTTTCATTATATTTTCGTACTGACAAAGTATGATTATTCAATTCATCGTCACCTATAACAATAGTGTAAGGTATTTTACTAATTTGAGCATTTCTAATTTTATACCCCATTTTTTCTTCTGCATCATCAACATTTACTCTTATACCTTTAGACTTTAGCATTTTTTTGATTCGACTCGCATGATGTAAATGTAATTTATTATTAACAGGTATAATATTAACTTGATTAGGAGATAACCATAATGGTAATTTCCCACTGTAGTGCTCTAGTAAGATACCTAAAAACCTATCTATAGATCCATAAATCGCTCTATGAATAACTACTGGCCTTTCTTTTTCATTATTTTCATTAATATAATTTAAATCAAATTTTTCTGGCATTTGGAAATCGAGTTGTATTGTGCCACATTGGTGGCTTCTACCTAATGCATCTTTAATATGAATATCTATTTTGGGTCCATAAAATGCGCCGTCTTTTTCATTAAGTGTATACTTTAAATTATTGTATTTTAAAACATTTTCAAGAGAAGATTCAGCAAAATCCCATAAATTGATATCTCCCATATAATCATCTGGTCGTGTAGATAATTCAATATCATAATCAAATCCAAAGATTGTATATACTTTATCTATTAAATTTATTACATTAAGAATTTCACTTTCTATTTGTTTTTTATTTATATAGATATGAGCATCGTCTTGGTTAAATGTTCTTACTCTAAACAGACCATTTAAAGATCCACTCAGTTCATGTCTGTGAACTTGACCAAATTCAGCCATGCGAATAGGTAAATCTCTATAGGAATGATGTTCATTCTTATAAATCAGCATATGACCAGGACAATTCATAGGTTTTAATGAATACTTTAAATCATCTACATCTGTAAAATACATATTATCTTTATAGTGATCCCAGTGTCCACTATCTTTCCACAATGATTCGTTCATAATAAAAGGTGTATAAACTTCTTCGTAATCTTCTTCAAATTGTAATTTCCTTAAAAGATTTTGAAGTTCTAATCTTATAATTTGACCGTTATGCTTATAGAAAGGCATACCCGGGGCATAATCAGAAAATGTAAATAAATTCAGCTCTTTGCCTAATTTTCTATGATTTATATTTTCATATTTTTCAAGAAATGACTCATGATTCTCTAAGGCTTCTCCGCTAGAAAAGGCTATACCTGATATACGTTGTAGAGGTTCATTATTTACATCTCTCAACCAATTTGTAGATGAAATATTTTCCAGCTTATAATTTTTAAGTTTTGATAAATTACTTATAATAGGATAAGTAATTAATGATATATAATCTCCAATTTTAGCAATTTTAATATTTTCTTCATCATTATGTTCAATATGGTACTTCATATACTCTTTGTCCGCTAAAACTACTTTAGCTTTTTCTTTAGACATTTCCGATACCTCTATTGTTGAATTAGATTCAATGAGTTTATACAGCGCTTTATTTATATCTTTCAAGTCGTTTTTATTAATGTTCTTAATTGGATTTTGAAAATCACAATAGAAAGAATTATTATCTACGCCTAAATCTGCAATTTTAAAACTTTTAAATTGTTTTTGTATTACATAACTAATTAAAAAAGCTAATGTATATTTTATTGATTCCTCGGCTTCTTTATCTGCATAAGTTATAAACTCTACTTTACTATTTTCTTTGATCACATAAGTTATTTCTTTTAAATCACCATTAACATATCCTAGGGCAGCTTTTTTTGAGAAAGAGTTACCAATACTTTTAGCAATATGAAATAATGTTGTTTCTTGTGGCACCTCCAATTCATTATTATTTGATAATTCAATCTTCACATTATCTTCAAACATTGATAACACTCCTTTATTTTATATTAAAAAAACTGCGCTTATCCCTATAGATATAGGGACGAGCGCAGTCTCGTGGTACCACCCAAATTCCTCTAATTAGTCAATTAACTAATTAGAGCTCATTGAATAACGTAACATGTTATTAAACGATGTACTTTCATACATATCTCCAAAGTAGTAAAGTATTTATTTATTATAGAAGCTTTCAGCCGATGGCCTCTATTCCCTGTTTTAAGCTGTATACTTTTTCTTTTTCTCTGATTTTAATTTTAAATTATATATAATCATATATCATTCCAACAATAATTTCAATATTCATTTAATTTTTATTTTTAAGCAAATTAAATATATTTACACATATTGAGTAGCATTTGTTAACTTACTTAAAATTCAATTTCTTCAAAGTGCTCAACTACTGGAAATGGGTCATAAAAATGGTGTAATAAATTTTTCCATTCTTTATATTCTGAAGAATTACGAAAACCTTTTGTATGATCTTCTAGCTTTTCCCATTTTACTAACAATAAATATTTGTTACTTTCCTCAAAACATTTATTCAATGAATGGCTTATATAACCATCCATAGAGCTAATAATTCCTGATGCTTCCTCAAATGATTTTTCAAAATCAAATTCCATGTTTTTCTTAACTTGTAACATAGCAGCTTCTAATATCATGAATTATCCCCTCACTTGTTTTTTTTACTAAAACTTTTAAACAGATATCACATTATTCTTAACGTTCTAAATATTACATATAAATACTACTACAATTTTTTATAATTATCTGAGTCGAGTTTTTTAGTCAATTCATCTAATTTTTCTTTTGAGCTTGTCATTGAGAGTTCTTCAGTAGTATCGTCTTTAACTAGTCTATTGTCATCTAGCTTATAATTTTCATATCCTTCATAGCTATATTTAACTTCTGAGTCAGTAAATTCACCTGTTTCAGTAATTTTTGTTGTTGTAATAAGCGTTAGATTTGTAGGTTCAATATCTGAAACAGGCGTTACTTTTTCACTTTGTTTATCTTCGTCTTCATCTGAATATAAACTGCCTTCAGGATTTCCATTTTGAACTTTGTAATAATTACCTATATTTTCAGTATTATATTTTGTGTATTTGCTGCTCTCATACGCTTTATTAATTAACTTATTATTTTTTTCTAGCACCTCAGTGATGTTATCAAGATTATTAATATCTTTTAAATCTTTAACTTTCACTTTATAAGATTTACTACCACTAAAAGTGTTGGAACCACTGTTATTTATATCATCTACTAAATCCTGAGGAATTTTCAGATTAAGTTCTTCACCATTTTTTAAATTTCCATTATCAGGTACTGTGAACTCATAATTAGAAAGTGACAAATCTTTTAATGTTTTAGGTGCATCTTTACTTACTAAATTAAATGAACCTGCGCCATTCACACCTGTGAATTTTGGTTTTAAACCTTTAAATAAATCTTTGGCTGTTAAATTTTTAGGTTCTTCTAGCCCTTTCACTTTAAATTCTTTTGTGAATTCTTTAGCTTTCAATTTATAATCTTTTGAGATACCTTTTTTGATTTCTAATTTAACTTTGACTTTGTCCCCGTTTTTCAAATCAGTATCGTTATGTATATCAAAATCTACATTTTCCATTATTTTTGATGCTTGTCTAACTTGTTGTTGTTCTTCATAATTTAAATTTTCTTCTTCAATTTCTTCTGTGTTATTATCTTCAATCATCTTAATTACTTCTTTATTTTTGAAGTTAGATTGTTTTAATGCACGTACATAAAGCTTGTTCATTACTTTTTCATAGGAGTCATCTGTGATTTCTGCTGACCCTGATTTATTGTAACCACTAAATTCAACTTTCACATCATCCTCAACATTTACTTTATGGTTTTTCACTATCAATGTTGCGATAACAGCGATAATAATTACCAAAATTAATGCTCCAATCAAAATCCATTTAAATCTGTTTAAAAATTCTTTTATCTTCCCCATAATAAACCTCCAATTTATTTTCATAATAAGTTTATCTTTTATCAATACAATAATAAATAGTTTTTTTGATTTTTATCAATAAATTTTACGGTTAATTATATTATAAATTTTTATTTTTAAATAAAATCATTTACTCTAGTAAAAAGAATTTCTCTATAATCATTAATCCAATCAATATAATTTGTACTTTTAAATTTAGCAATTTCTATAAAAACTTTAAAAATATTACCTTTAAGTAATATTTATTGCAAACAAACATTATGTTAAGATTATTTAGTATTTGTTTTTTAAATATATCAACAGTTACACATAAATTTTTTCATTAAACATAGTAAAGAGGATTATTTGCATGAAAAAACATATTATTGAATGGCTACTTTCTATACTTATAGGTATTGCCGTAGCTTTTCTTATTAACACTTTTATTTTCACTAGATACACTGTTAGCGGGAGCTCAATGTTTCCCACATTCCATGACCACGACGAATTAATCGTGAATAAACTTTCAGTTCCTTTAAATAAAATAGACAGAGGAGATGTAATTGTTTTTCACGCAACTAAGAACAAAGACTATATTAAAAGGTTAATTGGACTTCCTGGAGATAAGGTGGAATACAAAGAAGATAACTTATACATCAATGACAAGTATATTAATGAATCCTATTTGGATACGAATAAAAGTAATAAGTCTACCAAATACCTTACTGAAAACTTTAATGTATCTGATTTGAAACATGCTAAAAATCATCAAACAATCCCTAAGGGCAAGTATTTGGTACTGGGAGATAATAGATACATAAGTAATGATAGTAGAAAAGCTTTAGGATTAGTTCCAAAATATAAAGTTATTGGTAAAGTAAGCTTTAGGTTTTTACCTTTAAAGGATATACAAATTAATTTTTATCCTAATAGTTTTAATAGTATAAATGATTAATTAGCCTTTGTCTCCCTTGTTGAATTAGAGTTCATAACAGTAGAAATATTTATCAACAAAATTGAAATAGATGAGCTTATTTATAAATTTAGAACTATTACTTTTTCTATTTTTTTATCACTTACTTTATACTGAAACTCATCAAAAAAGTGAGTTTTATTTTTACATAAGACTTTTTAGGTTTCCATCTCGACATTCTCAAATTTATTTTGCTAAGGAAGTGACGTACTGTGGAAGGGAAAAAAACATTCACTAAATTTATTTTACTTTTCGTATATGCAACTTTATTTACACTTAACAATTGGTATGACAAATTGAGTATTTTTACACTTATACTGTTATCCATTATTTTAGGAGTTTTAACACATTACATAGTTGAATTAGTTTTTGATAAAATCGAAAAACATCAAAATAACTAACAACAATTAGATCTTTATATTATTTCACTGTTTAATAAATACTTATAATCCCTAAGAAAAGAGGTGTATCAATTTGTCCCCCAAAATTTTAGTCGTTTTATTAATTTTGCTATATCCAACATTCATTAAATTAAAAAACAAGAATAAACAACATACTTATAATGATTTAAAAGAAAATAAGTTCGGTAACTAAATATACTTATTTAAACAGTTAATCCCCTCACTACATGTATACAGCAGTGAGGGGATTAACTTTACTAATCAAAATATTTCTCTTTTATTTTAATCGAACGCCTTTGTTTTAATATCCTGTTTTTTTAGAAATTGTTCTATTTTTTCTTGTTTTTTTCCATCAACTCTATCTTTATATTTAGCATTTAAATCTTCAATTTCTCCTATCGCTTTTAATTTAGACTTATCTGAATGTGACTCATTTTTCGTTTCATTTACTTTATCGTTGATTTTACTCATTAATTCATTCACAGAAGTTACATAATCACTAACTTCAAAACTTCCTTTTTCATATTGTTCAGGTATTTGATTTGATTCTATAAAATGCTTAAAGTTTTCATCATTCTTGTGAGCCATTTTTGTTAATCTATTTAAATTTTCTTGATCCTTCTCACTTAACCCATCTCTCTCACTAATTTTTGAAGTATTTTCCTCCAACGCGTTAAACGTATCTAAATATTCCTTAATGCTTGAATCCATTTCTTCTTCACTAATAGTTTCATCTATTTTTTGACTTGAAAATATTTCAGTTGATATTCCTGTCGCTTGTGCTTCTTTATCAGGAGTTTCATATTCTGACTTAGCATTATTGCAAGCTGTTAATAGTAATGTTAACGCCATTAGTAATGAGTATTTTATAGCTTTCATTATCAAACCCTCTTTTCCTAAAATATATTTGTTGCGATTATAACATATTAATAAACTATGTTATTATGTATATAGTGTTTATCACAAAATATTATGTATTTTATAATTAAGTTTAACATTTAAAATTTAAGAAAAAATGAATTGCTAATCTTATAATGATAAATGAAGAGTTTTTTCTCTAAAAAATTTATTTTATCTATCTCTTATTTGTCACTTTACTTTAAGTATAAACAACTAGCATTTTCCATAAATCAAATTTGAAGAAAGCAGTGAAGATATGATTACTAAAAATATTAAGTACCCTTATGCTAAATTAATGATGGATATTATAAGCATACTTTCCTTTATTGGCGTGATAATTACTATTATTATAAATTTTTATATGCATAAGAGTAGTACTACTTTTGAAATGGGTTTTAATGTCGCTGGCAGTAGCTTTATACTTTTATGTGTATTACTTTGTATTACAATTTTTTGTGCTATTGCTTCAACTATATTTAAAAGAATAAACTAATTTTCTTGCTAAAAAGCTCCCCGAAACCTACCATACAGATTTCGGAGAGCTTTTCTATTTATATTATGTAATATAAATACTAGAATTTATAAATTTTAACTCTATAACTTTTAAAACCAATTAGCATTATGTCCAAGTCTCTAACTAAACTAGTCAAAGAAATTCATTAATGTCATTACAAAAGTCAAAGCACAAGCAATTATGATGACTGTCTTACCTTTTTCTGTTTTCTCATTTCCTTGTTTGTACTCTTTAAGTACAAACAACCAAGACAATATCACTAAAATACCCAAAATAATACTGATAAATTTCATTTTCAATCCTCCTTTTATAAAGGATAACGTTAAAAAAACTAGTTTTTAAGCATATCAGTCATATACCTTTATCCTTAAACTATCACATGTAATCTGCTTATTGAATTAGCGATGATCAGACATGATCACTTGCTCATGTCTATCTTTTATAAATACAAATAATCAAAAATAAAAATTGAATATAGTTTAATCGCTACCCTATTGTTGCTTATTTCTAATTTTTTCAAATTTAAAAATCCTTGGGTAATGTTTTAACAACTGTAAACAGCACAATAGTCTGGATTGTCACCATTATTACCAAACCTAGTCTTATTAATGAATGATCTATCATAAAAATTGAAAAACCAACGACAATATAAACACTAATCAATAACTTAAATTTATTTTTCAAAGTATAGCCTTTGTTGTTTTTAAAACTTTCTACATAAGTTATATAAACTTTAGTATTCACTAACCAGTTTTCAAATCTTTCCGAACTCTTCGAAAAACAAATAACAGCAACTAACAAAAATGGAGTCGTAGGTAATAGCGGTAATACAACCCCTACAAAACCAATAACTGTAAATAATACACCCATAGTAATTAAAAAGTATTTCAAAAAAACACTCCTAAAGTTAATTAATTCCAATTATAAACTAATTGTATGTCTTTTTGAACTTTAGACTTCAATCATAGTTCAAGTTGAGCAGTAGATATTAAATATGAAGTTATAGACACTACAAAGATTTACTTGAGGCAGTGTTACATAATTTCTAGGTAATTGATATATATCGTTGTAGGAAATTGATGTTTTTCTTTTTAAACTTATATAAATAAACTGGTCTACCTATACCATAAGTGAGTGATTCTTCAAGGATATCTATTTCTACTAGAAACTTTAAATATTTACGCACAGAAACTCTAGATATATGAGCCACTTCTGCAATTTCTGCCGTAGAAAACTCACTCTTTTCTGATTGATTCACATTATTAACTATCGCATGCAATGTACTCTGCGTTAAACCTTTAGGGAGTGTCGCTTTAGTTTCATTAATAGCATTGCTCTTATTAAGCAGCGCTTCATCTAACGCGGTTTGATCTACTACTTTACATTGATTAAATATTTGAAATTTATTCTTATATTTAACCAACGCTTGTTCAAATCTTTCAAACTCAAAAGGTTTAATTAAGTAATCAACCACTCCATAGTGTAGTGCAGCTTGCACCTTTTCTATATCTGAAGCTGCAGTAATTAGGATTGCATCTGTTTTCAACTGATGCTGACGTATATAATTTAGCAACGTTAATCCACTTTCATCTGGTAAATAGACATCTAATAACACCAGATCAACCTTCTTACATTGAAGTATTACTGTGGCGTCTTTAATGTTATGTGCGATATCATTTATATTAAATCCTTCTATTTTCTCTAAAAATTGCTTGTTTAATTGAGCGACCATCGGATCATCTTCAACAATTAATACATCAATCATCTTTACCCCTTCTTTCACTCGTATGGGATTTCAACTATAAATTTAGTATATCCATCCGAATCGTTATCGATGTTAATTGAGCCGTTTAGCTTCTTAACACTTTCATTTATTAAATACAGTCCATATCCCCTATTGTCTCCTTTTGTAGAATAACCCTTTTCAAATATTTTTTGTTGCATATGCGACGATAGGCCTTCCCCAGAATCTGTAATATCAATTTTTAACTTTTGTTGAGTATAATTTAATTTAACTTTGATTATTTTGCTATTCTGATTTGCTAAAGCATCTATACTATTATCAATTAAATTACCAATCACAGTAATTATTTCATGTGTTAATTGATTATCATGCGGTTCCGGCACTATTTCATTTATATGAATCGTTAATTCAATATTTTTCTCTCTAGCCAAACTCAGTTTCCCAATTAGAAATCCTGCCAATGCTGCATCTTTAATTTGTGTAGCTATATTAACATTTTCTTGAACACTAAAACTCACAATTTCTCGAATATATTGTTTTACTTCTTCATAATTTTCCATTTGTAACATGCCCATAATAACGTGTAACCTATTACTAAATTCATGAGATTGCGCACGTAATGTTTCAGCATATGTTTTTACTCCTACTAACTGCTCGGATAATCTACTCATCTCTGTCTTATCTCTAAAAGTTGAAATTGCTCCAACGATTTGATTATTAACATATAATGGTACTCTATTCACCAGTATTTTTACACCGTTAATATTTTGTTCTTCATCAACTTCAGGTCGGCCAAGCTCTACTACGTTATGCAATTGAGTTGAATCCAAATATTCATTTATTTTTAGACCTATCGGATTTTCTGCTAAACCTGCTTTTTTAAATATTTGTGTAGCTGATTTATTTATTAAATTAATTTTACCTTCTTTATCTACTGCAACGATACCTTCATGCACTGACTGCAACATCGTATTTCTTTCTTCTAACCGTTTCGCAATAATTGCAGGTTCTAAACCATGTAGTATTTTTTTAATATATCTTGCCAATAAATAAGCACCCATTATACCGAAAAACATACCTATAATCAGACCAATAAAAATATCTCTCATTCCTGATGCAAATGCTTCATTTACAGTTTCAATTGGGATGCCAACTGCGACTAAACCAATTTGTTTACCATTGTCATAAATTGGGGTGAATGATCTTAATGATTTGCCTAAAGTTCCTTTAGACTCAGTTATGATTTCTTTACCTTTTAAGGCTGGGGATTCATCTCCGCCTTGAAATTTTTTACCTATCAAATCAGAATTGGGATGCGATTTTCTTATACTATTCATATCCATGACAACAATAAAGCTGACATCTGTAACTGATTTAATTTCTGAAGTATAATGCTGTATTTGTTGCTCCTTACTTTTATCTTTCAAACCGCTTTTGACAATATTCGATTGCGCTGTTGTTCTAGACACAGCTTCAGCCTTCTCTTCAGCAGTTTTATGAATAGAGTTTTTAACTGTATTACCTATCAAAATACTAGTAATAACTAAAGAAATTAGCACAACAATACACACAAAAATAATAATTATTGTACTTAATTTCCATTGTCGTTTCTTCAAACATCTCACCTTCATCTCATTAGATGCTAAAACATCAACATATCCTAGCTTTATATTATTAACCACATATAATTTTTTGAAAAATTATTTTTATTCCTTGTTAGCTAAATTCATTTATTTTTATCTATTTAATTCATATTAAATTATAACCTTCTTTTTTGAAAGCCCTTACTTTAATAGTTGACAAAACACTAATAAACCCATTATATATTTATAATATAAATTTTAACAACATAATAAATATAAAAAACTTTCAATTTAAGCTATATCTTATATCTGCATATAAACAATCTATAAATTAATAAGGCAGTATATGTTCACGAGAATATCAATAGCTGTAGTATATAGTCTAAAGTTCGGTCACGAAATTACGCACAAAAAAACTGTCAACAAAGTCAGAGACCTTATCGACAGTTAAAAGATGTTAGTGATTTATGTGCCTAACCGCTTGAACATCTTTGTTATTCTAAATTTGCGTGGTTTTGTTGCATAGTTTCTTCATCTATATTCAGCTCTGGCATTAGATCTAAAACGATGCTGTCTAAAAATATTTGTGATGCTTGTTCGAATAAACTGCCCAAGGGTTGAGCCGAACCTTCTGCATCGTATTTAGTACCCGCTGGCAACTCAATGATTGCATTAGTTAATTGACCGATGGGTGAATTTGGACTTGTCGTCATTAAAACCACCTCAGCGCCAACACTTTTAGCTTTATCAGCTAAAAGTTTCAAATGCTCAGTTTTTCCTGATCCAGAAATAATTACAAATAAATCTTCTGAAGTAATGGAAGGCGTCGTTGACTCTCCTACAACATATGCATATTTACCTAGTTGGTTTAAACGCATAGCAAAACTATTTGCTACAAAGCCAGAGCGACCCTTTCCAGCAACAAAGACTTGTTTCGCTTTAACGACCTGTGCTAAAAAAACTTCAGCTTCATTATCTTTCACATGTGAAAGGGTATGGTCTAGTTCGTCTAAGATTAGGCGATAATTTGTAATTTCAGTCATATTATCTGCCTTCAATCGCATCTTTACATTGTTTTGCAGCTTCTACTGGATCATCTGCATTAGCAATACCGCCACCAACTACAACTAAATCTGGGTCTTCTGCTACCACTTCTTTAATCGTATCGGGTTTAATACCACCGATTACCGCAACTTTAGAACTTTTAATTACTGATTTCACTTGGCGTAAACTTTCTAATGGTGATTCGCCTTCAGCCTGTAAATCATAACCAGTGTGAACTGCAATATAGTCCGCACCTAATTCATCTAATTCTTTCGCACGTTTTTGTAAATCTTGTACTGCTATCATGTCGACTAATAATTCTTTACCATGTTTATGTGCTTCTTCTACTGCAGCCTTGATAGAAGCATCTTCAGCAACACCTAAAATAGTTACTACATCTGCACCAAACTTCACTGCTTGGCTCACTTCATAATCTGATGCATCCATAATTTTAAGGTCAGCTAAAACTTTAACGCCTTCAATATTATCATTTAAATGTTGTACTGCTGGTAACCCTTCATTTATCACAATCGGCGTACCAATTTCTACAATATCTACATAGTCTTTAACTTTATTTGCAAGCTCTGCCGCTTCCTCTTTGTTTAATAAATCAATTGCTAGTTGTAATTCCAAAATGATCATCCCTTCTTGAATTAGATTATCAAAGCCTCATTGGGCTTAGCTTACGCTTTAAAATCTTACGCTTAAAATATTTACCCGTTTCCATATAATTAAAACTCAATCACTATAATCTAGGTGCTGCATCATCATCAACATAAATTTCTACATTAGGATGTGCATGTAATATTGTAGCTGGCACATCACTATTCACTTCATTTTCAGCTAATTTCTCAATAGCCGCTCTTTTCTTCTCTCCAAATGCTAGTAAAATGATTCTCTGCGCTTTTAAAATTGTAGAAAGTCCCATAGAAATAGCCTGACTTGGCACTTCATCTCCATCTTCAAAATAGCGACTATTCGCATTAATCGTACTTTCTGTTAAATTTACAACATGTGTGGCACTATTCACATCTGTGCCAGGCTCGTTAAAACCAATGTGTCCATTTTCGCCGATGCCTAATATTTGAATGTCTACTGGACCTTGTTGGTTTATCAAATATTCATAACGCTTTGTTTCTTCATCTAAGTTCTCCGCATTTCCATTGGGAATATGAACTAACGATGGATTAAAATGGGATAACGTTTGAATAATACGTCATTCATATATGTGTGATAACTTTGTACGTGTGCTGCATCAAGTCCTACATATTCGTCTAAATTAAATGTTTCTATTTGAGATACGTCTAACTTGTTTTTATTTAATAATTCGACTAAAAATTTATAGACTTCGACCATGGTACCACCTGTAGCTAAACCTAATTTACTATGACATTGTTGACTCATCTGCTTGTATAATTCACAAGCTACATAAAAAGAAGCATAACTTCTCGTTCCAAGATTTGTTATTTTCATAAACAAATGCCCTCCCGTTAAGATGATCAAACTACTTTATACTACATATGATTACAACATACATTATACGTTTTTCTAGTGGTTTTAACAGAATTTGAATTTTAGAACCCACATCTTTTTACAGAATAGAAATTATTTACATTAAAATGAGCAGAGTTATACATTTCTATTGTTGTTTTTAGTAGAATAGATAGATAATCAAAATTACAGTACAATTCTGGTATATAAAATTTACTTTTCAGGTAGCAAATGTACAAAAGTCAGTTTAAACTAGACTATAGATATATTTTAGAGTACATTATTTGTACTAAATTTAAATCAAATGAATTTTGTAATGTTGGGTTTTGAAAGCAAGGAGGCAAAATTTTGGAAGAAATCAATCATGAAAAAGTACAATCTTTACTTTCTTCATATGAGCATAAACCTGTATACTTACACGTTGAAACAACAAATGGTGCTTACGCTGCACACTTTGACCAACGTATATTTAATGCAGGAACCTTTTTAAGAAATATTCAAGTGACTTATGAACATGCGCAACTTAAAGGCGGTAACAAAGACCCTTTCCGCGTTGGACTCAAATTAAAAGATAATGGTTGGGTTTATGTTCAAGGGTTAACACATTACGAAGTAAATGAAAATGGCGAGTTTCTATTAGCAGGTTTCAACTATGAAGGTCAATTAGCTGCTGCGTTAGAAATAAGTACTCAACCATTTAAAGCTTAAGGAGGGCATATTATGTCAGAGGAAAGCCAAGTATTAGTAATTTTTCCACATCCAGATGATGAATCATTCTCATCTGCAGGCACACTCGCACGTTATATCGACAATGGCGTTCCGGTCACTTATGCATGTTTAACACTTGGGCAAATGGGTCGTAATTTAGGTAACCCACCTTTTGCAACACGTGAAACATTACCGGACATTAGAGAAAAAGAATTAGAAAATGCCATGGAAGCAATAGGCATAACTGATTTACGTAAAATGGGATTAAGAGATAAAACGGTTGAATTTGAACCCCATGATGAAATGGATGCTATGGTTAAATCATTAATTGATGAATTACAACCATCTGTAATTATTTCATTCTATCCTCAGTTCGCTGTACACCCAGACCATGAAGCTACTGCTGAAGCAGTCGTAAGAACTGTTGGTCGTATGGCAGAATCTGAAAGACCACGTTTACAACTTGTAGCATTTAGTAATGACGCACCTGAAAAATTAGGTGAACCTGACATTCTAAATGAGATCAGTGATTATAAAGAGGTAAAACTTCGCGCATTTGAAGCACACGCATCACAAACAGGACCATTTTTAGAACAATTAGCAACACCTGATGTCCCTGGAGAAGTGCACAGTTTCTTAGAAGTAGAACCTTATTGGACTTATAACTTTGAATCTTAAGTGGAGGCAATAGCATGACAGAATTTGACTTATCTACTCGAGAAGGTCGTTGGAAACATTTCGGATCCGTCGACCCTATTGAAGGCACTAAACCAACTGTAAAAGAAAACATGAAAGACTTGCAAAGCACGCATAAAGACTTTTTATTTGAAATAGAAGAAGTAGGCATTAAAAACCTTGTATATCCTGTACTTGTTGATCGTTTCCAAACTGCTGGAAATTTCAGTTTCTCAACAAGCCTTAATCAAGATGAAAAAGGTATCAATATGAGCCGTATTTTAGAAAGTGTGGAAAAACATTATCATAATGGTATCGAATTAGACTTTGACTCTCTTTATCAACTGCTACGTAGTTTACAAGAAAGCATGAACCAAAATGCTGCTGGCCTAGACGTATCAGCAAAGTGGTTTTTTGATCGACACAGCCCAGTAACTCAAATTAAAGCTGTGGGTCATGCCGATGTTACTTATGGTCTAGCAATAGATAAAAAAGAAATAACACGCAAGGAAATCACAATTCAAGCTGCAGTAACCACACTCTGTCCTTGTTCTAAAGAAATCAGCGAATACTCAGCCCATAACCAACGTGGTATTGTGACTGTCAAAACTTACATCAATAAAGATGTTGAGTTAGTAGACGATTACAAAGGGAAAATTCTTGATGCTATGGAAGCCAACGCAAGCTCTATATTGTACCCTATCCTTAAACGTCCAGATGAAAAAAGCGTTACAGAACGCGCTTATGAAAACCCAAGATTTGTAGAAGATTTAATCCGTTTAATCGCTGCAGACTTAGTCGGTTTTGAATGGCTTGATGGATTCGATATAGAATGTCGTAATGAAGAGTCTATACACCAACATGACGCCTTTGCAAAATTAAAATATAGAAAATAACATATAGCAATTTTAAAAAGTGTACAAATTGTCTGATTAACATTGACAATTTGTATACTTTTTTATTTTTACATATATAACTTAAATTTTATGTACCTGTATTGTAGGCTGTGCTTTATTAAAATTTTGGTATGTTAGATTAAAATTTCAACCTTTACTTTGACTCAACTTCTCTATTTTTAAAACAATAAATACTAACATTTAATTTTAGCTAATGTTCTATATACGATTTCCATATTAAAATGATTATGATAGTAACTTTAAATCAATTTTTATTCGATAAGTGTGGGGTAAGCGTAAAGATGGACTATAAAATTAAACTTCATAAACTTATAAAAAACACCGATTATAATCTAAGTACACCACACTTTTTAAATATTTATTGGCTCTCCAAAGGCAATGTCACATTATTAAAAAATGACATATTTGAACAATATATTTCCGGTGATATTTTTTACATCCATGACTATGAATATATAGAGCTTATATCTATCGATGCTGACTTACTTTGTTTATCAATAAACAATTATCATTACATAAATGATACTGAACAAACGATATCTAAAGAAATAGACTCACTTCTTGAAGATGGAGAACACCGTATATTAAAATCACAATTCACAAATATTTTTTCAGCTTTGGCGGAACAATGCCCTGTGCCTAAACAAACTTTCTTATCACTTTTAACAACGATACGTATACTCAGCGTGTATAACAATCAACTTGGCTATAAATCAAATAATTATAAGTATGAGCTAATTAAAAGTGTAACAATTTATATCCACAACCATATAAAAGATAAGTTAAATTGTCAGGAAATTGCCGGAGTATTTTTTGTTAATTCTAGTTTTTTATCTCGTACTTTTACATTGATTGTGGGTAGTACATTATCACAATATATAGTTGCTGCAAAAATTCATTTTTCTAATTGTTCATTACAAAATGGAGATACATTAGATAACGTATGGAAAGCATATCATTTCCGTACGTTTCAAAATTATTTACAACAATTTGAAAAGGTTAAGGGTTATGTTCCCTATCAATCTTGAAATATATAAAACTTACTAAAGGCATAGTCAATATGGATGCGCACTATAAAGTAAATCAATAAGACCAATCTTTATAAAAAAGTTTAAAAGGAATTGAGAGGCAAATTATGGATACGATTTATTATGAAGAAAATAGAAATACGATTAAAAGAGCACTAAAGAAAAATTTAGACCTGTCATTTTTAGAAATTGTTATTTTAGAAAAACTGAATTATCTCAACAAAGAAAAAATTGATGCTGTAGAACTTAAAAAACACCTAAATATTGAAAATACACCTATATCGGTGCAAATTAATCATTTAAGTGACTTAGGATTATTTAAAAAATCAAGAGACGTATACGATGAAAGACGCATCTTCTTACATGATATAGATTTCTCAAAAATAGAATCTATTATTAAACAATATCATTTAATCGTCGGTACAATATTAAATAGAAAAAGCTGATCAACCAAGTTTATAATATAATTAATGGGCTGGAACATATAAATGTTCCAGCCCATTATTGAAATGTAGTGCATTATATAGGGCTTTGCCCTTGTATAACTAATTTATGCTAATTAATACCACACCATTTTAATTCATAAATGAAATGGCGCTCTCACCCTATTTTAAATGTTCGTAAGGGCTATTTTTAACGAATGAGATTATTTGATCTACAAATAAACGTGCACGTAATTGGAACTCTTCATTATCTAAGTATAATGTGCCGTCTTCAAGTTTTTTATAATCTGTATCATGAGTAGCGATTTGCGTTGGTACCGCAATACCTAATAACGTTCTAACGATTAGTCGTAAATGTGATAATGGTTCAGAACTTACAATACCACCACTATTACCAATCAAGCCAACTGGTTTCATTTTAAAATCATCCATTGTTAAATGATCTAATGCATTTTTTAAAATACCAGAATATGAACCGTGGTAATTCGGACTACCTAACACAAAGAAGTCTGCTGCTCTCGCTTTTTCCTTTAATACGTTTAAATTGTTTTTATAATCTTCACTTGGTTGTGAAGCACCAGATACATCAAGTTGATGGATTGGGTGTTCTGCTAAATCGAAGATATCAACTTCAAAGTCATGCTCTTCAAAATGGCCTTTTAAATATTTTGATAATGCAGTAGTATGCGAACCTAATTTCGCGCTACCTACTATAATTAAACCTTTCATTTATTACTTCACCTCATACTATTTTTCGTTATTTTCTTTAAGTAGTTTCATAATCGCCTTACCAACGCCACTTTCTTCATTAGAATCTGTTTCGTATGTTGCTACTACTTTTACTTCTGGCGCAGCATTATCCATGGCTACAGAATAACCTACACGTTCAAGCATTGAAATGTCATTCATGTTATCACCGATTGCCATAACATTTTTCATGTCAATATTCAGTCGTTCAGCAATTGTTTCTAAAGCTATACCTTTTTGCGCATCTGAATGAGTAATTTCAATATTACCCCTAGATGATGATGATATTGCAAGACTTTCTGATTGAGCTAACTTTTCACTGACGCGGTCAATTTTTGACAAATCACTATCAAACGCCAAAATTTTCATTACAATTTCACCTGGCGTATCTTCAATTTTGTCATAATTGTCTACCACTTTTAAAGTGCCGTTATCAATACGCTTTTGAATACCGGCTTTAATCTTATCTACATCTGCACTTTGTCCTGCACGTTCGGCAATATCTATATAAATTTCTAAGTCACGTTGCGGATTTTCTGTATAGATACCTAAGTTTGTATACACTTGGTAATAGATATCTTCATTCTTGAGTTCATACGTAATTCTATTGATTAATTCGCGGTTCAAATTAGAAGTGCTCATGATGTTAAATGTTTCATCTCTCACTTCTGCACCATTCAAACAAATATACGGCATTTTTAAATCTGTTTGATTCACGGGCGCGTTCGCCTCATAAAAAGCACGGCCTGTTGCTATAACAACAGTGATACCTTGTGACTGCGCGTATTTAATGGCTTTAATATTTTCCTCGGATATTTCATGTGCGGCATTAAGTAACGTACCATCCATATCTGTAGCAATTAAGTTTATCATTCGTTTACCTCGTTCCCTTCTTAGATCGATTACACAAATTTAATTACATCTCATTCTCATTCGCCATAATTTTGTAACATATTCTTATTCTACCAAAAGTTTAGTTATTTGTATTATCGGCTGTTTGTATGATTTTTTTCTTTTTTCTAATATTCCTAAAAAATTCAGTCAATAATTGACTACATGCTTCTTCCATCACACCGATTTCTACTTGTGCACGGTGATTAAATCTAGGTTCTTGTAAGAGGTCCATCAGACTCCCCGCACATCCACCTTTGGAATCTTTTGCACCATATATCACATGCGGAATACGGCTCATTACAATTGCGCCAGCACACATAACACAAGGTTCTAAGGTCACATAGAGTTGGCATTCTTCCAATCGCCAGCTATTTAAGAGCTTTGATGCTTTTTGAATAGCAAGATATTCTGCATGTGCGGTTGGATCTTTTTTTGATTCTCTTAAATTGTGGGCTCTTGCAATAATTTCATCATTTTTAACAATCACAGCACCAATAGGTACTTCACCTATATCGCCAGCTTTTTTAGCTTCTTCAATCGCCATTTTCATATAAAATTGGTGATTTGTCATGTGTCTCACACACCTCACATATGGTACAATATTTAATGTCTATTTTAACATTGGAGCGGAAAATATGAAAAAACAATTTATCGCAATTGAAGGTCCGATTGGAGTCGGAAAGTCTTCTTTAGCACATAAACTCAGTCAAACTTATAAATATTACGAAGAAAAAGAAATTATTACAGAAAATCCTTTTTTATCAGATTTCTATGACGACATTTCAAAGTGGAGTTTCCAAACAGAAATGTTCTTCTTATGTAATCGATATAAGCAATTTCAAGATCTTGCTTTAATTGATAATGGAATTGTTAGCGATTATCACATATATAAAAATAAGATATTTGCAAATAATACCTTAACCACATCAGAATATAATAAATTCTCAAGAATCTACGATATTTTAACCGAAGATTTAGAAATGCCAAATATTATCATCTTTTTAGATGCTGATTTAGCAATGCTAAAAACACGTATTGCACATCGTAATCGTAGCTTTGAACATCAAATTGCAGATGCTTATTTATTAAATTTAAAGCGTGACTATAATGCATACTATGAGTCTCTTAAGTCAGAGGGTGCACGTGTTATACGAATCGATACTACTCAACTTGACTTTGTTAAGTATGATGAAGATTATAATTATATTTTAGAATTAGTGAAACCACTTATTGGAGGACATGAGCATGAATAAATATGGTATTCCACAAGATGCTGTAATTACTATCGCTGGTACAGTAGGCGTTGGTAAATCAACATTAACAAAGGCTTTAGCAGAACGCTTTAACTTTAAAACTTCATTTGAAAACGTCGATAATAATCCATACCTCGATAAATTTTATAATGACTTTGAACGTTGGAGCTTCCATTTACAAATTTATTTCTTAGCAGAGCGCTTTAAAGAACAAAAACGTATGTTTGAATACGGGGGCGGTTTTATTCAAGACCGTTCTATTTATGAAGATGTTGATATTTTTGCCAAAATGCATGAAGAACAAGGAACGATGAGTCCTGAAGACTTCCAAACTTATTCTGAGCTTTTCAACGCTATGGTAATGACACCTTACTTCCCTAAACCAGACGTCTTAATTTATTTAGAATGTGACTATGAAGATGTGATTCAACGAATTAAACAACGAGGTCGTCAAATGGAAATCGAAACGGATGTAGCATATTGGCAAAAATTATTCCAACGCTATGAAGATTGGATTTCTGAATTTAACGCGTGCCCTGTGGTTCGTGTAAACATTAATGAATACGACTTACACGAGGATCCAGAATCATTAAATCCAGTTATCGATAAAATACGTCATGTCATTGACACATACCGTAAAGTTGATCAACGCTAGACTCTAACTTTGCATAAAAAGTCACTCCCACTAAACTTTTTTAGTCGGAGTGACTTTTTTATTCGGGTATCGTAATTTATTCAATATGACGTCGATAAATGATTTTTTCAATTTCATCTTCTGTCACATATTTACTATAGTAATATTCATCTGTTTGTACTAAGCCAAAGGTGCTAGCCTTATCTTGGTCTTCGGTGCCAATATATAATTGCCCCTCAGTATCTTGATAGAGATCAAAAACAGCACCACCGTATCTCGCTTCTTGGAACAGTGCATACAGTTCATCTATATCATCGCGCGCAACATGTTTAAAATACAACGTGTGTGCAGTTTGGTTTGTCGTATTTGCTTCAAAACCATGCGCTAAAGCACGCTCGTCTTCTGTGACCAATACAACTTCATTACTAATAATTTCCACTACTTTATAAGTTTCACCTTGATAATCGGCGTATTTACCATCAATCATCTAATCACCTCGACACTTATATTAAATATAAAAAAATCATAATATACGTTACGTATATTATGACATAATTTAGAGGTTAAGCCTATTGATTTATTATTTCCACAATATCATTTGCAGTTTCTACTATGTAATCTGCATTTGTAAATTCTTGTTTTAAACCAACACCTGTTAACACTGCAATTTTCAAGCCTAATTTCGCATTAACACCTGTTTGCATATCATTTGCAGTATCACCTACAATAGCTACATCTTGAGGTGCTACATCATAATGATCAAATAACGGATTAAGTACTTCTGGATTTGGTTTTTCAACTGCGTTTGCTTCTGTTGAAATAACCACATCAAAAAAATGATCGAATTTCGTAATTTCTAAAAACTGCTCCACGCCTTTTTTAGAATCACTTGTTACAATTCCCATCTTATAACCTTGGCGTTTTAAGGTTTCAAGTGTCTCCTCAATACCTTCTACTAAGACATTTTCTGGAACACGATTATCTACAAGTATTTGACTTCTACTTTGTGCCCATTCAGTAACATCTTGACCTGCAATATCACAGAATGCTTGAACCATTTCATCTAAGGCACCTGAAGCCATGATTGTACCTGGTTGAATTTCTCCATCTACAACACCTAAATGCGCATATGCTGCTTTTCTATCACCAATTTCATCTTGGTAAACTTCCATAAAATCATCTACAAGTTGTAAACCAATCTTCATCCAACTACGGTCGAAATATATAATTGTGCCATCTTTATCAAATAAAATCCATTTCATCGCTAGAACAGCTCCTATAGTTTCACACTATCTTTGTTTTTAAAACCTATTTTATTTTAATATAAAACTAACCCTGTATACAAATAATGAAACTATCTTCGTTATATCATTTTCGTTTGTTCTTATAGTCATTCACTACCAACCATATTAATGTTACTCCAATAACTATAGCGAAAGTCACGAATTGAAAGATGCCTAAATGTATCGATCCACCTTTGATATTATAGATATCCATTACTCCCATTAAAGAAATAAATAAAATAATTTCAAAGTTCAAAATAGCAACAAAAGTTATATGCGTTTAATCGCCTTTTTTGTCGGTTGTTCTCCTTTTAATTTAATATCTAGATTTATCAATTTTGGATAATATTTATATAGTGAATACATTAAAAACCATATCATTAATCCTATAAAAGGTATCAAAAACAATGAATTTTTATCACCCCATCCGTCTGGATGATTATATAAATCATAATGGATTGGTACCGTTTTAGGCAAAGCATTATAATTTATCCATGTATATAGCGTTAACAAAATAAGCATAATAAAACTGGCAATGTTCAATATTTTATTCATCTTTATGTTCCTTTCGAAAAAACAACTTATACTTCACGAATCATTATATTTAATATAATTTTTCGAATATTTAATTTTATAAAAAGCTGTGTTAGTATTTAAATGTGAATTTATTTTCTTAAAAATTTAGTTTTGTTTAGTTTTAAACATTTCAAAAAGGAGGTTTGTTTTATGGGTTACGAAATTACTTTTATTGTTGTTGCAGGTTTAATCGGGTTATATTTTGCCAAGAGAGAAAAACAAATGTCTCCATCTAGTTGGTTTAAAGGTATTGGTGTCATTATTGTTTCTATGATTGTCGTTAGTGGATTTTATCACATTGATGACATACAAAAAGGTGCTAAAGATGGAATGAAAGAAGCAAATGCTGAAGCAATAACTTCAAAATAACAATTCCATTGAAATTCATTTTTATCAAATTATACATAAAGCGAGGCTGGGACATACATTGATATGTCCCAGCCTCAAATATTATATTAGTTATTAAAATTTAATCGCCTAAGTTAGATTACTGTTCAATACTCATTATATTATTGTGTGTTTTAGTATCTTGGTACAACGACTCTCCAGCCTTGTGGATCTTCAAGTTTGCCACTTTGGATGCCAGTATAATTATCGTATAAGTTTTGAGTAACTTCCCCAGTTTCATTATTATTAATAACGATCTCAGTTTCACCATATTTCAACTGACCTACAGGAGAGATAACTGCTGCAGTACCTGTACCAAATACTTCTGTTAATTCACCTTTATTGTGTGCTTCAATAAGTTCATCGATAGATACTCGACGTTCTTCCACTTCATAGCCTAAATTTTGTGCTAATTCAATCACGGTTTTACGTGTAATACCTGGTAAAATACTACCATTTAATTCTGGCGTTACAAGTTTACCATTTTCTACGAAGAAGATATTCATACTACCAACTTCTTCTACATATTTTTGTTCAACACCATCTAACCACAATACTTGATCATAACCTTGTGCTGATGCATTCGTTTGTGCTAATAGGCTAGCAGCATAATTACCTGCAACTTTTGCATGACCTACACCACCACGAACAGCACGCACATATTCATCTTCTACATAAATTTTTGTTGGTCTTAACGACTCCCCACCATAATATGAACCTGATGGTGACAAAATAATCAATAATTTATATGAATAAGAAGGACGTACGCCTAGAATACCTTCTGTAGCGAAAACATATGGACGTATGTATAACGATTGACCTTCACCTTCTGGTACCCAATCACGTTCTATATCTACTAATTGCTTTAACCCTTCTAATACTGTCTCTTCATCAACTTTCGGCATATCTAATCGTGACAATGAATTATTAATACGTTTAAAATTCTCAGAGGGACGGAATAAATCTACCTCACCCTCATGTTTGTAAGCTTTCAAACCTTCAAATACTGCTTGGCCGTAATGTAAGGCTTGTGCTGCCGGAGAAAGTTCGATTGGTCCATAAGGCACAATCTTTAAATCATGCCATCCTTGATCAATATCGTAGTCGAAACTTAACATATAATCTGTGAAATATTTCCCAAAACCTAAATCACTTGGATCCGGTTTTTCTTTAAGTGTTTCTCGTTGTACAAATTCAATTTTTTCTGACATGATTTTTCCTCCTAATGGTATTTCTTTAAGTATTACATTAAATTATATCAATCCAACGAGTGCTGTTCAATAATTTTCAAAAAATTTAAAATAAAGAAATAATAAGGGAGAGGAACAGAAACCAATTTTCACAATTAAAAAATTGTATTTTAGAATTGATTCATTTCCGCCTATCTTAATATATTTTATTAATAAAAATAGCGTAGACATGTTATTAAATTCAAAATTTTGCCAACATATCCACACTACATTTAAAAGACGAAATAAATACTATTTAGTTTTATTTTATAACAGCAAATCCTCAATTTTTAATTATCATCATTACGGTTTTAATTTTTAAATACTATTGAATAGTAGCTAATCTTGTTTTATCTTACTTCAGCTGTTTCTTTACCTTCGATAGCATCTAACATCACTTTAGTCATTTTGTTTAAATCGTATTGTGGATCAAAGCCCCATTCTGCTCTTGCACAACTTACATCAATGCTATCTGGCCAACTATTAGCAATTGATTGTCTCACTGGGTCCACATCATAGTCTAATTTAAAGTCTGGATAGTATTCTTGAATTGCTGCTTTAACCATTTCTGGTTCAATACTCATCGCACTTAAATTATAAGCATTACGGTTTATTAATTTAACTCCGTCTGCTTCCATAAGTTGGATAATAGCGTCAATCGCATCTTCCATATACATCATGTCCATAAATGTACCTTTTTCAATAAAGCTTGAATAATGTCCTTCTCTTACAGCTTTAAAATAAATATCGACTGCATAGTCTGTTGTACCGCCACCAGGTTCTTTAATATGTGAAATTAAACCTGGGAATCTTACACTACGTGTATCAACGCCAAACTTGTCAAAGTAATATTGGCATAATAGTTCACCTGCAACTTTATTCACACCATACATTGAAGTTGGACGCTGAATCGTTACTTGTGGTGTATTTACTTTAGGTGTTGATGGACCGAACGCACCAATCGAACTTGGCGTGAAGAATAATAAATCATATTCACGTGCTACCTCTAAAGCATTCATTAATCCACCCATATTTAGATCCCAAGCAAATAAAGGATTTTTTTCAGCAGTAGCAGATAGTAAAGCAGCCATATGCATAATCGTGTCCGGCTTAAATGATTCAACAAGTTCATTCATACGTGATTTATCAGTCACATCCAATATTGCAAATGGACCATTTGCAATTGCAGAATCAGCTTCTGGCTCTTTAATATCAGTAGCCAAAACATTGTCATTTCCATATAATGTTCTACACTTCACAACTAACTCAGTTCCTATTTGTCCTAATGCACCAGTAATAATAATTTTTTTCATATTTATATCTCCCTTGTATATTACAGAAATCGTAATGTTTTTCCCCAGTGGACAATAACCGTATTTTCAACAATATTATACTATAAAAACGCTTTTTTGTATACTTTGAGTGAACATTTCCTTGAATTTTAGCAGTGTAACTCATTAATGTCTACTATTTAACTATTAGATTTTTCACTATTTCTAGTTGTGCTATATCTCTATTCAATATAAAATCTATTTAGTAAATTGAGATGATTACCAACATTTGACACACATGTCATATGTTGGTATAAGTTATTTATTAAGCATTTACGGAGATGATAATATGTTGCATACAAATGCTACATTATTAATACAAAGTTCTCGATTAAAATAATCGATGCTTTGTAGAACTTTTTTCTTTTCACAGAGCATCTATCTTATGCATGCAGTTATTAAAATGTGAGAGGAATATCAAATTATGGAAAAACAACTATACCCTTATCAATTTAATTATATAAAAGAACGTATTGTACATTTAATCAATGTGTATAATTCAGTTAATGACCTTAATACTATTGCTTCAATCCAAGAGGCTACACGTGAACAAATTCTCAACACGTTTCAAAGGATAGATTCATCTATTCAATCAGAAATTGAAAAATTGATGAATAACCAGTTATCAAAAATGCAAGCTGAAAAAATCTTAAGTAAACTTCAAGCTTATGTGCTGCCTTTCGAACACCCTTCTAAAAAACAAGTAGATAAAGTTTTTAGAAAAGTAAAGAAATTGAAAACACCACTGATCAGTAATGAAGTCCTATTAGAAAGTACATTTATTGGTTGGAACGATGTTGCTTCCAATAGAAAATATATAATCTATTATAATGATTTTGGAAATTTAGATGGTTTTTATGGGGATATTTCAAACCAAACAGTTAAAGGCTTTTGTTCAATTTGTAATAAGGAGTCTCGAGTCACCTTATTCATGAGAAAAACACGCACCACAAGTGACGGGCAATACACTAAAAAAGGTGATTATATTTGTTTCGATAGTACAGTTTGTAATCAACAAATCTCTGATTTATCCTACTTCTATCATTTTCTAAATAAAATACAATAATTAAAAAGCAGAGGCTATAAGGACATCAATGTCACCCTTATAGCCTCTGCTTTATTTTGCAGTCATTCATATTTCTTTAAAATATTATTCAACTTAGTTATATAATTTTGTTTGAGTTGGTTCGGATAAACAATATCCACATGTTCCCCTAGTGAAATTAAGTAGTCAGTCATATACCCCAATTCTTCATTATTGTATCCCCCTACAATATAAGGACTATTTTCTATATATTCTAATTTCATATTCGGGTAATGTTTCTTCAAAAATAGTTCTACCCCAAAAGTCGTTAATTTACATTTAAACGGTATGTTATTAAATGTTTCTTCGTGATGTTGCTTAATGTCCTCTAGTGTTTGTCTAGAAAACGTGTCTCTATCTTCATTAATCTCTAAATTCACAATATAATCGCAACGATATGTACCCCAAGTATGTTTATTTAAGTCATAAGCACTACAGAACCATATCCCATTTCTATAAAATAAATCATAAATTTGAATTTCTGTTTCTTCGTATTTGTATTGTGTATAAGTAATATAAACACTATTCTCATTCATAATTGATGTTAATATTTGCTCTAAATAAACTGCGTTATTAATTGGTGTTGCATTGTAGTAATGAATATATTTTAATACTTTGGCAATGTCTCTTTGCTTTTGCTCAGGTAGACTGGCAAATAATTTTTCTTTTATTTGATCATAAGATTTTTCAAAAGGTGTCGTAGATAATATATCTAAAGCTTTAAGTGCAAAAAATATCGCCAAAATTTCATTATTCTTAAAATAAATAGGTGTTAATAAATTTTGAGAAAGTAACTTATAACCACCATATCGGCCATTTTCTACATAAAGTGCCAAACCCATCGCTTCAAGTTCTTGAATATCTTTAAGTGCAGTTCTTTTAGAAATATTAAAAGCCTGCATAATATCTTTTAAATGAAAAGTAGATTTATTACTTAAGAAAATGAGTTCTTGATTAAGTCTTTCAGATTTTTTCATAATATCTCCTTCAATGGTGCCGTATTTAGACACCTTTAAACTTTATACTTATCTTATCAAATAACTAAGGAGTATGTACTATGAAAACTTTAATAATTAACGCTCATCCTAATTTCGAAAATAAAGATAGTTTTTCTTATAAACTACAAAATATATTTTCAACAAAATATAAAGTGACTTTTCCAAATGAAAAACCAGAAATATTAAATCTATATGAAATTAATTTACCTCGTATAGAATCAACACAGTTATTAAAAATTTGGAACAAGCAACGTGAAAACGAATTACTGACAATAGAAGAACAACAAATATCTGATATGACGTCATCTTTACTTTCACAATTTAAGTCACATCATAGAATAGTAATTATTTCGCCGCTTCACAATTTTAATATAACGTCTCGTTTGAAAGATTATATAGATAACATTATGATTGCACGCCAAACATTTAAATATACTTCTGATGGTTCAGTCGGATTGATGACTGATAACTATAAAGCTCTATATTTACAAGCTAGTGGTTCAATTTATACAAACGACGATCGCTATAAACCTCTAGACTTTTCTTCTCAATATCTACAAGCCATGTTTACAGATATTATGGCATTTGATGATTTTTATATTGCGCGCGCTCAAGGCACAGCAATATTGCCTGAATCGACTGTTTTACAAAATGCTGAAATCGACTTAGATCAAGCCTTTACAACTTTTTATGATTTACAATAAAAAATTACAAATATAATAAATTATTCTACGAAGAAATAATACACTTTTTATGTATCTACTTTAAAGAAAGTATATTAACTAAAAACAAACGTCAATTTGCATTGAGATATGGAAATTGACGTTTTCTTTGCTTTTATGAAATTTTGTAATTGCTATTGTTACTATCTTATTCATTAATATCCTATTCCACTACGCATTGTAAATTTTCTCTCAAAGTTGTTCCTGTGTATGCTTTTCTGAATAAACCTCGTTCTTGCAATATAGGAATTACTTTATCTATAAAAGTTTCAAACATATCTGGATAGGTAGGCGGCATAAGTGTAAAACCATCACAACACTCTTCTTCAAACCATTCTTGCATCATATCTGCAACTGTTATTGGGTCTCCAACAATTGTCTTATGTCCCATCCATGTACTCACACGCTGTGCTAGTTCTCTTAATGTAAGCGATTCTGTTTCTATAGTACTTCGTATCGCTTCATAGCGCGCTTTCGACACAACTTTTGTCGTTAATTTATCATAGGATGGTAAAGATGGTACTACAGCATCAAAATCCCATCCCTCAACACTTTGTCCTATACTTTGTTCAATCTGTTTAATTTTTTCGTTCACATCTATGAGTCTATCTAGTGTCGCTCTTTTTTCTTTAGCTTCTTCCATCGTATCTGCAACATAAACAGTCAAACCTGGTAAAATCAATGGTCTACTTTCAGAATTATTAAGCTGTTCTACTCGTTTCTCGATATCTTTCAAAAATCTCTTAGCGTCTACCTTATTCCAAGCTACTGAAAAAATCATATCTACAGCTTTCGAAGCAAAATCACGACCTGGAATCGAAGTACCAGCTTGACACAAAACTGGATATATTTGAGGACTAGATGGTAAATTTATAGGACCCTTCACCTTAAAATATTTTCCTTCATGATTAATTTCATTTATTAAGGACCACTCTATTCCTCTACCATTCCTTCTATCATTAATTAATGCATGACTATCAAACGATTGCCACAATTGTTTTAATACATGTACAAATTCTTCTGCTTTTTTATACCTTTCATTTAAAGGAGGGAGTTGCGTCATTGAATGATTACCTGCTTCATTATCAAATTGTGAAGTAACAATATTAATACCAGCTCTCCCCTGACTAATATGATCTAAACTACCTATTAAGCGTGCTGTATTGTATGGATCATAAAATGTAGAAGATACGGTTGCTATTAACCCAATATGTTTCGTTACTTGTGAAATAGCAGTCAAGGTAGTGATAGGTTCTAAGAAATAAGATAAATGTCCTGTATTTTCTTTAGAAATATATTGTCCATCTGCTAAAAATATAGCATCTAAACAACCACGTTCTGCAATTTTAGCAATTTCTTGTTGATATGTAATTCGACCTATTTCATCAATTCTAGAGTTTTCTAGTCTCCATGAAGCAGGATGTAAACCTGTACTATAAATAAGTGAAACAATGTGCATCTGATTCTTCATAATATTGTCTTCTAAGCCCCTTATTACTATGAAAATTCTCTCGATATAATCTAACAAAATAAGATATTACGAAAATTTTCACAATATTTTAATTACACATAGTATATAAAAACAATTTCTTTTATGCACCTATTTCAAATACTTTTTACACATAAAGATTAAAATATCTAAATAATTAATACATTAAAATAGCCACTAAATTCTTTAAAGAAATTGAAATTAGTAGCTTAGACTTATTATTTGATAAACCTAATTTAGTTAAAACTTCACTCGCTGCAACAGCAAAGAATATTAAAACAACAATTGTAGTAAATCTCGGTAACAAATGTTTACATAGTTAGATTTATAATAACGTATAGAAATATACACAACATGTTGTTTTAATATGTAATATCATATTTATTATGCAGTAATTACATTTGTTCATATACTAGAGTTATCTATCAGCTATTTAACTTTACTAAATATAAATAAAAAAAGGGTGAGACAACGAATCCTCATTTAAATCAGGTCCTTATCCCATCCCTCAGTGTTATTATTTTTTGCTTAATTTTGCTCTAACCTTTTAATTTTTTTACAAGTGAAGATTTTAATCCCACTAGTCCAATTTTATCAACTTTCGCGTCGATGTCATGACCGTCGTCAGGTTCAACTATTTTTATACTTTTCACTTTCGTACCTTGTTTGATTACAAATGATGTCCCTTTTACTTTTAAATCTTTAATAACTGTAACAGCATCTCCATCAACTAATTCCTGCCCATTAACATCTCTTGTAATTTGAGCTTCTTTATTCTCATTATTTTCAACTTCAGACCATTCGTGACCACACATAGGACAAACAAATAAATTTCCATCTTCGTATGTATAACTTGAATCACATTCTGGACAATTAGGTAAAGTATATTCCATGCTTAGACCTCCATTAAATTATTGTCTTGCTTTTAATCTACCATATTATAAAATATATACTCATTTTTCTCTACATTTTTGTTAAAATCGTCATTTATTTTTAACCTTATTTTCTCTTAATAATGCTGCCAAAAAGCCTACATAGTATATTTTTTTAATAATATTAATACTTTTACCTTCTTATCTTTTTCGATTAATATAAATAAATATGTTTATTTATATTAATAAGTGGAAAAGTACTTGTGTCACAAATCTTAAAGGAGGTTTTTATAATGAGTAAATTTGACGAATTTAAAGACAAAGCAAAAGATAAGGTTGACGAAGTAAAGAACGATAAAGATAAGCAAAAAGAAGTGAAAGATCAAGCTTCAGATAAAGCAAAAGACTTAAAAGATAAATTCTAATTTTATAAACTAAAAAATGAGCTGGGACATTAACTATTATGTCCCAGCTTCATTTTGGTATTAAGCAACGATTAGCACAATAAAAAACTAAACTATAAAAAATCATCGCTCATTTTTTTAAAATTAGTTACGCTTATACAACCGTATGGTATCTATTTTTAAATTCTAATAAATTTAAAATCTTAACCTAGATCAAGTTTTGTTTCTACTTCATCCTTTACACTGTCAAAATCATATTCACTTTGGTCTAAGGATCTACCTGTTTCTGCAACGTTTTTTATACTTTGCATTTGAAACTGCCAACCTGAAAAATCTAAAATGATATGCGGAAAGTCAAACGGTAAAAATTCATCTAATATAAGTACTGTTTCGCTCCCACTATCATACAAATCAAATCTTACTGCACCGGTACTCCATGTGTAACCAATAGCTATATTATCTTCGAAAGCGGTAATTTCCATTTCTACATCGTCTTGTTCATCCATATGAAATGTCATCTTACCACCAACTATACGTTCCTCAAATGATAATTGAGGAAACCATTTCTGAACACCCTCAGTCGTACTTAATAAATTAAAAACAGTTTCACTATCTTTCTCAATAGTTATTTTCAGTGTTTGATAAGCACCTTGGTCATCCTTTGCATATACAGCTTCCATTTCAAACTAACCTCCTCACGTAAATCAAAAAATTTATAGGATTATTTTACTTTAGCCATCTACTATCCAAATGACTACTCAACCTGATTACCTACTTCTCTTTCTGATTGTTCACTTCCAATTTACGCGCTTTTCTTGTATATCTCAAATAAATTAATGCAAGTAAGATAAACCATATTGGTGATAATATGATACCCATTCTCGTATCGGGAACAAGGAATAAAATGATCAATACAAAAACAAAGAACAATTGAACCATTCTAGCCATGTTTATGCCACCTGGTAATTTAAAGGCACTTCTTTTATGATCTTCTGGATGTGATTTAACATATTTCGCATAAGAATGCATGATAAACATCCACACAATAACTAACAATATAGTTGATATTGCTGTTACATAAAAGAATACTTGAGTTGCGTTAGGTATTAAGTAATTGAGTAATACTGTTATAGACAATAATGCACAAGTTACTAAAATTGCTATGTACGGTACACCTTTTCTATTTGTTTTCATCAGTAAATGATGTGTTTGCTTTTTCTCTGATAAGCCGAATAGTATTCTACTGTTGGCAAAGATACCACTATTACAAGCAGAAGATGCCGCTGTTAATACTACAAAATTGATAAGTCCTGCCGCAAATGGCACACCAATTAATGCAAACAAGCTAACAAAAGGACTATTATTTGGATCAATATCTTGCCATGGAATAATAGACATCATTACCGCTAATGCTCCCACATAAAATAATAAAATTCTTATAGGTACACTATTAATTGCTCTTGGTATCGTTCTTTCTGGATTCCTAGTTTCACCTGCTGTAATACCTAAAATTTCAATACCAGTAAATGAGAACACTACCATTTGGAACGACATAAAAAAGCCAGATGCTCCATGTGGAAAGAATGAGCCGTTATTAAAAATATTAGCTACACTCGTATGTCCAAAAGGTGTCTTTATCGCAAATACTATCATTACAATACCTACAATGATCAATGCAATTATTGTAACTACTTTTATAATTGCGAACCAAAATTCTAATTCGCCAAACATTTTTGTACTTGTTAAATTAAAGGCCATTAATATCAAAATACATGATAAGGATGTAATCCAGTTAGGTAAATCTGGTATCCAAAATTCTACATATTTCGCAACTGCTGTAATTTCAGCCATACCAGATGTAATCCAAGTTAACCAATAAGTCCAACCAGTTACAAACCCCGCAAAAGGCCCTATTTGATGGTGTGCAATGTCTGCAAATGTTTTGTACTCTGTATTATGTAATAGCATTTCTCCCATTGCACGCATAAACATAAACAACACGAAACCTACAATAATATAAGTGAGTAAAATGGATGGCCCCGTTAAACTAATGGATTGTCCTGCACCTAAGAATAAGCCTGTTCCAATAGCTCCACCAATCGCAATAAGTTGAATATGTCTATTGCTTAACTCTCTGTTTAAAGTATTCGTCATAAAACTAGCCCCACCTCAATTGTTTTTAAGCACACTTAATATATGCTCAGTTTATTTCCCCTTTTTTTTACCATAAATAAACTAATTCAAATATTACATGCATATATCTCACAATGCTTGGTTGTATAATATTCTTTTTTTCTGAAAATTACAACTATTGATATAAATCTATTTAAATATCATTAAGTTTTTACAATTTTTTGTTTTTTAACACATTAATTGATTAAAATACAAACATTTAAATTGACTGAGAATTAAATTTTATTTTTAGATAAAGCTTTTATAGCAGTTATTTCACTTTTCATTAAAAAGTGTTCAAATAATTCAAATAATGTTTGTAATAGATGTACTAGTTCTATACACTGAATTAAACACTTCATTAAAAAATATTTATGAGTGGATAGAAAGTTTGGTGTAAATGGAAAAAGATAAAAAGAAATTGTTACGTAAGATGGTAAAACCGTTTGAGAAAACAAGCTACACAAAGAGTACAATTCAAATAATCAATACAATAATCCCTCTCCTTGCGTTATTAGTAGCAAGTGGGTTTTTATATCAAGTACATTGGTCATTAGCAATTATTAGTAGTATTTGTGCTTCCATATTTTTAATTAGAACGTTCATTATTTTTCATGACGCATGTCATGGTTCATATCTAAAAAAACAGAAACATAATGACTTATTAGGTAATGTGACAGGTTTCTTAACCTTCTTTCCTTATCGAAAATGGCGTAGAGAACATTTAATACACCATGCAGGTAGTGGGAATTTGGAGAAACGTGGCATTGGAGATATTTGGGTTATGACAGTTGAAGAATATCAAGCGTCGTCTCGTTTTAAACGTTTAACTTATAGATGTTATCGCAATCCATTTGTAATGTTTGTTTTAGGACCGTTTTTCTTAGTATTTATATCTAATCGCTTTAACGTAAAAGGTGCTAAAACAAAAGAACGCACGAATACATGGCTCAATAATATTTTATTAATAGTTGTTTACGGTGCCCTTATTTATCTATTAGGCGCCAGTCAATTTTTCGCTATTTTCGCACCTATGGTCTTTATTTCTGGAATGATAGGTATTTGGCTGTTTTATATTCAACATACTTTTGAAGATTCCTATTTTGAAGAGTCATCCGAATGGGATTACGTTAAAGCAGCTATTGATGGTAGTTCATACTATAAATTACCAAAATTCATTCAATGGGTAACTGGTAATATTGGATATCACCATGTACACCATTTAAATCCTAGAATTCCAAATTATGCTTTAGAAGCTACGCATGACAATGTTACACCATTGCATCATGCAACCTCGATTACAATTAGTGAAAGTTTTGCTTCATTAAAATTCAAATTATACGATGAAAGTCATAAGCGTTTTATCACATTTAAAGAATTTGCATTACGACAAAAACACCCTTCCTAAATGCAATATTACTTATACTGAAATAAAATATAATTACACTAATACACTACTTAGTTCTCAAATTCCATGAGGATTAAGTAGTTTTTTTACGCCTAAAACATTTCGCACGTTATTTTTAAAAAATCATAAATTAATTAAATTTTAAATAGTTAGAAAATCTAATCATATTTTTATCATTTAATAAATAATTCAAAATAAATAATTATTACATTGCGTAAACATACGAAATAAATTATAATACTTATCTATGTCACAATATAATATGAATTTTAAAAAGAGGAGAATGTTATGTTTATAAAGAAAAATGAAAAATTTGGTATTCGCAAATATAAATTTGGGGCTGCATCAGTACTTTTAGGTACTTGTCTAGCCATTGGTTTAAGTGCTTCTGGGGAGGCAAAAGCATCAGAGACTACGAATGAAGAAACAAAAATCGATTCAAAACATATAGGTTCAAATAATCAAAACAGTGTAGCAGAAAGTGAAAACAATACATCAAATGAGGTTGCTACTAACAGTGAAATAACTGCACCTAATGATACATCATTAAATGTAAATGACGTTGAAAAGACGGAATCCGTTAACAACGATAAAAAAATAGAAGCAGATAAAACTATAGAAATTGAAGATAACACTAAACTTGAAGCATCCTCTCAAGAAGATATCAGGGATAGAAACAAAAATGCTAAATTAGATACGATTAGCGACAATAAAGCCGCTAATTCTGGTGAACAAACATCATCTAATACTGTACCAACTTCTAGCGAAGCATCTTCACAAAATGAAACTACGCAATCTGCCACTACATCCGAACAAAACACATCACAGAAAAATGAAGTAAGTGTACCTAATAAAGATGAAGCACAAATGTCATCAATTGAGAACGTTACTTCACCAAAACGCACAATCTCTACATATAATGCTACGAATCCAAACCTTGAAGTAGCTAGTAATGAAAATGTAGTCGGTAAAGATGTAAGTGATAAAATCACCATAGTTAATAGCAATATTGAATCGAATGATACGATTAGGCCTCACAATGGTGAAAGATCAACTTTAAAATACGAATTAACATTCGATGAGGGTGTTAAAGAAGGCGATTATTTTGATATTTCACTTTCTAATAACGTTAATACACGTGGCGTATCTGCTATAAGTAAAGTGCCAGAAATCAAAAATGGTGAAACAATTATTGCAAACGGAAGTATTTTAGAAGACGGTAAAATTAGATATAGATTCACAGATTATGTAAATAATAGAGAGAACATAAAAACAAACTTATCTTTAAATTTATTTATTGATCCTAAAACTGTTCCTCGTGATAGTAATCAATCAATTATTGCCACAATAAATGGGAAAGAAACTCAAAAAGATGTTTATGTAAAATATTTAAATGGCATAAATAATGTTGGCTTAAGTGTTAATGGTAGTATTGTTTCATTAAACAAACAAAACAATACTTTTACACACCTTGCTTACATTAACCCAAATAATTTTAAAATTCCTGCTGCTACTGTCTACGGTCAAATCATTAACGGAAACAAACAAGACGGTAACCTACCATCTGTAAAAGTCTTTAAAGTAATGAAACCAAATGAATTAAATCAAAGTGTATATGCTGACACGTCAGACACTTCAATGTTTCAAGATGTTACTAATGACATTAATTTAAATGTTACTAATGGTAATTATCAAATAGACTTTGATAATTTAGATAGTGTCTATGTAGTAAAATTTGATAGCACTTATGACGGCGATGCACAATCATTAACATTTAGAACAACACTTTCAGGATTGTCACCATATTATAAAGATTATTACTCACAAGCAAGATGGGATAATGGAGTATTATTCTATCAAAACAATGCTGATGGAGAAGGGTCTGATCCGAAACCTAAACCTGAGCCAACACCGGACCCGGAACCGACACCTGAACCTGAGCCAACTCCAGATCCTGAACCGACACCTGATCCTGAACCAACACCTGAGCCAGAGCCAACACCAGATCCTGAACCGACACCTGATCCTGAACCGACACCTGATCCTGAACCAACACCGGACCCGGAACCGACACCTGAGCCTGAGCCAACTCCAGATCCTGAACCGACACCGGATCCTGAACCGACACCTGATCCTGAACCAACACCGGACCCTGAACCAACACCTGAGCCTGAGCCAACACCGGACCCGGAACCAACACCTGATCCCGAGCCAACTCCAGATCCTGAACCAACGCCAGATCCTGAACCGACACCTGATCCTGAACCAACGCCGGATCCTGAACCGACACCTGATCCGGAGCCAACTCCAGATCCTGAACCAACGCCAGATCCTGAACCGACACCTGATCCTGAACCAACGCCGGATCCTGAACCGACACCTGATCCGGAGCCAACTCCAGATCCTGAACCAACGCCAGATCCTGAACCGACACCTGATCCTG
>ERZ794963.20-NODE-20-length-78930-cov-8.210751_pt1 | contig 78930 bp, 78 predicted proteins | sample MGYA00375740_ERZ794963 | MGnify/ENA primary metagenome ERZ794963 (study PRJEB30138, sample SAMN05968720) | food fermentation metagenome | isolation source: fermented_meat | host: inoculated_fermented_meat_time_40_first_replicate;inocula... | place: Italy | collected... | reverse complement strand
ACAATCAACAGAAACCAGATAAACCTAGTAATGGAGATGGCTCAAGCAATAACCCACAACATGACAAACCAGGTAGTGGGGACGATGGAGACAATCAACAGAAACCAGATAAACCAGGTAGTGGAGATGGCTCAAGCAATAACCCACAACCCGACAATCCAGATAATGGAGATGGTGGAGACAATCAACCGAACCCGGATAAACCAGGTAGTGGGGACGATGGAGACAATCAACAGAAACCAGATAAACCTAGTAATGGAGATGGCTCAAGCAATAACCCGCAACCTGACAATCCAAATAACGGTAATGAACCAAACACTCCAAGTGGCGGAGGTTCAGAAGTCCCAGACAATCCTCATGACGAAGGTAATACAAGTGACCCAAATGATGGCAGTCATGGAGGTCCAAGTACTCCAAATAATTCCGGGACTGATAATACAAAGCCCTCTAAACCAAATGGTCAAGAAGATTCAAATGTAACTCTAAATCCAGGACTTAACACTGATAATAACGATTCTAATACAACTAACAATTCGATGAATCACGCTAATGATAATGGAAATGAGCCTCAATATAGAAGTTCTAGTCATCATGAAATTGCAAGTGGCGGAGCTTCAGTAAGTTATGGTGATTTAGCCAAAAGCGAAAAATCTCAATCGAATGAAAATCAATTAATAAACAGATTTGATCAAATGTCTGCTGGTTCATTTAAATATAATCCTTTTGTAGTTAATCAAGTTAAACAACTAAGTTCTGGTGCTAAAACAGTATCCGATAAAGAGATTTCGTCGGTTTTAAGACGTCAAACTTTTGCAGATAATGCATTTTTAAACGAATTACAAAAAGGCACAAATTATTTTAAATTCCAATATTTTAATGTTTTAAAATCTAGTGATTATTATAAAAATTTAGATAACCAAGTATTAGCATTGATTACAGGTGAAATTGGCTCAATGCCTGATTTAAAAAATCCTAAAAGACAACAATCCTCAGGTAAATACGAGTATCATTCAAGTAGTGAGGACGAATTGACACATACAACAGATGAACAATCTAAAAATGCAATTGATATTAAATTTGAACGTACACTATTTGCTTTAATCACGGCAATGATAATTATCTTTGTTGGTATGGTCTTAGGGTATTTCGTTAATAGAAGAAATAAAAAAGATGGCGAATAACAATCAAAATCTAAAAAAGGGAAGAAGTTATGACATAAACTGATGTCACAGCTTCTTCCCTTTAATGTATTTATAATGATTAGAATAAAAAGTTGAAAATAAATGAAGCAGATTCCTGCATTTCTTTTATTTTTTCTGGTCCTACTAATACTTGAATTATAACTACAAAACCATTTTGCATGATATGCACTAAAATAGGGACCCAAATCCGTTTAGTATAAACATATAATGCTGAGAAAATCATACCCATACCAAAGTAAATAATAAAGAAGGAAGGATCTGAATGGGCAGCGCTAAAAATAATTGAACTCACAATCCCTGCAATTAAAAATTTAATAGTTTTATTTGCTTGAATCATATTATAAATTTCACCGAAAATTACTTTTCTAAAAACAAATTCTTCTAAAATAGGGCCAACTACTGAAATTAATATAATGAATATAGGAATTTCTTGAGCTACTTTCATCAGTCTCTCTGTGTTTGGACTTGATTGAGGTGCGCCTAATAAATAGATATTAATCAAATTAGCAATAATTTGATAAATCATTACTGTGAAATAGCCAACAAGCGCCCATCCAATAGCGTATCTTTTCTTTTCTTTGGGTTGCTGTTCCAAAGAGGTAGGATTAGCGATAAAATGATTAATTAAAATAATTATGAAAGATGCAATAATAAATAATGTAACTTGTGTATAAATTTGTGCAAAGACAAGTTCTTTGCCACTATAGTTATCAAATAGACCCGACAATTGTAAAATGATTACACCAAATTGTGCCAAGCCATATATAACTAATGTCAATATGGACACCCATAAACGAGACATAATGAACCTCCAAAATTAAATGATACCTTATTTTATCGTAAAATAAAGTTTTATACAAAATTTAACTGAATAGTTTTAACTTGAAATATTGACCAACTTTGATTATTATAGAAGTACATTAGCACTCATTCACTTTAAGTGCTAAACAATTTTATTCTTTTTAAGGAGGAACAATCAATGTTAAAGCCATTAGGTAACCGAGTAATTATTCAAAAATCAGAGCAAGAGCAAACAACAAAGAGCGGTATTGTATTAACTGATAGCGCGAAAGAGAAATCCAACGAAGGTACGATAATTGCAGTAGGTGCAGGGCGTATTTTAGAAGATGGTTCTCGAGTTGCTCCTGAAGTAAATGAAGGCGATAATGTAGTATTTCAGCAATTCGCTGGAACAGAAGTAAAACGTGGAGACGAAACTTATTTAATCGTAAATGAAGAAGATATTTTAGCTATTATTGAATCATAAAAAATTATAAACAAATTCTGATAATTTCAAAATAAATCAATAAAACATCATGGAGGTATAAGTAATATGGCGAAAGATTTAAAATTCTCTGAAGACGCACGTCAATCTATGTTAAGAGGTGTAGATAAATTAGCTAACGCCGTTAAAGTTACAATTGGACCAAAAGGGCGTAATGTAGTATTAGATAAAGAATACACATCACCGCTTATCACAAATGATGGTGTGACAATCGCTAAAGAAATTGAACTAGAAGACCCTTATGAAAACATGGGTGCAAAATTAGTTCAAGAAGTTGCTAACAAAACAAACGAAATTGCTGGTGATGGAACAACAACTGCGACTGTTTTAGCACAAGCTATGATACAAGAAGGATTGAAGAACGTCACAAGTGGTGCAAATCCAGTAGGTTTACGTCAAGGTATTGATAAAGCTGTAGAAGTAGCAATTAATGCATTACATGATATTTCTCAAAATGTAGACAATAAAAATGAAATTGCTCAAGTTGGTTCAATTTCTGCTGCAGATGAAGAAATCGGTAAATATATTTCTGAAGCTATGGAAAAAGTTGGTAACGACGGCGTTATTACTATTGAAGAATCTAGTGGTTTTAACACAGAATTAGAAGTTGTAGAAGGTATGCAATTTGATCGAGGTTATCAATCACCGTATATGGTAACAGATTCAGATAAAATGGTTGCAGAACTTGAAAAACCTTATATTTTAATTACTGATAAAAAGATTTCATCATTCCAAGACATTTTACCGCTATTAGAACAGGTTGTTCAATCAAACCGTCCAATCTTAATCGTAGCTGACGATGTGGAAGGTGACGCGTTAACAAATATAGTATTAAACCGTATGCGTGGTACATTCACTGCTGTTGCTGTTAAGGCTCCTGGTTTCGGTGATCGTCGTAAAGCCATGTTAGAAGACTTAGCGATTTTAACAGGTGCACAAGTAATTACAGATGATCTAGGATTAGATATTAAAGATGCAACAATTGATATGTTAGGTACATCAAATAAAGCTGAAATTACAAAAGACAATACAACTGTTGTTGATGGTGATGGAGACCAAAATAACATCGATGCACGTGTAAGCCAAATTAAAGCTCAAATTGAAGAAACAGATTCTGAGTTCGATAAAGAAAAATTACAAGAACGTTTAGCTAAATTAGCAGGTGGCGTAGCTGTAATTAAAGTTGGTGCAGCAAGCGAAACAGAATTAAAAGAACGTAAATTACGTATTGAAGATGCGTTAAACTCTACAAGAGCTGCCGTTGAAGAAGGTATCGTAGCTGGTGGAGGAACTGCCTTCATGAATATTTATGATAAAGTTTCTAAAATTGAAGCTGAAGGCGATATAGCAACTGGTATTAATATTGTATTGAAAGCTTTAGAAGCACCTGTACGCCAAATTGCTGAAAATGCTGGTTTAGAAGGTTCAATTATAGTTGAAAGACTTAAAAATGCAGACGTAGGCGTTGGTTTCAATGCGGCTAAAAATGAATGGGTAAACATGTTGGAAGCTGGTATTGTTGACCCTACTAAAGTAACGCGTTCATCATTACAACATGCTGCAAGTGTTGCTGCAATGTTCCTTACTACAGAAGCAGTTGTTGCTAATATTCCAGAAGAAAATAGTAACGACGCTCAAGCAGGTATGGGCGGCATGCCAGGAATGATGTAAAGTTCCATATAGATATTTAATTAAATAGCATGTGACTTTCCTTGATAATATTAATAAAATATATGTAGTGAAAGTTAGAGGCTGGGGCAATTTTAATTGTCTCAGCCTTAATCTTTATGTTGGCAGTAACTCACTCTAATACACGCTGTGTTTCTAACCTACTTGCTAACCATGGCAGCATAATCCATTTTAGTGAAAGGTAATTTATGGATAGTAAGATTGAATGGATATTTAGAAACACTTAACAGAGTGTAATATAGCATTAAATTAAAAGTATTGAACTTCTGTACAAACTATATAATGTTAAACTTTTCGTTTTCTAAAGCATTTTATTATGTGAATATTTAATTATAGTTTAGGGTAAAGTATGTAAGTATAATTAGAAGCGGTTCTTATACATGATTTTAAGTGTACTTAAAATTTTGAAAGACGAAAGGAAGTTTAATTATGACAAAACCAACAGTTTATGAAGTTATCGATTTAGGTATTAACTATTTAATATCAGGATATGATAATTGGAGTAACGAACAGGTGCTAGATGATAAGATTGCTGCCTTTCCAAATACAATTCATTGGCAATATGGACATGTACTTACGATATTTGAAAGTGCATTATCACTATGTGAACAAAATGAAGTAGATATTGCTAAATATACAAGTTTATTTGGATATGGTTCTTCACCAGAAAAGTGGGGAGATGAAAATATTCCTACCGTTGATGAAATATTTGAACATTTAAAAACATTACCAGACCGTGCGAGAAGTTTAACTGATGAACAGTTAGAGCAAGAATTGACAGAAACTATTGCTGGTTGTAGTACGTTGAATGAATTGTTAGTACTCAACGCGATTCATATTCCATTACATGCTGGTAAAATTGAAGAAATGTCACGTATACTTAAACAACATCAATAGTTATAACGAATTTAATAAGCTCATAACATAAAAAGATGTTTTGGGCTGTTTTAATACATCGTTGCTCTTGTTCGAGTTGGATAAGCATAACGAGAGATTTTTTAGCAAAAGTCGGTGTTTCGGCACTCCTGCTGGGGTGGACACTAGCTAGTAATATTTACTTATATTTGCAATGGTTGTAGGACTTTTCAATTATGACAAAAGAGGGGCACTGAAAGCTTTAAACTTTCAGTGTCCCTCTTTAATGTTATTTTAAAGTAATAAATTATTTTTGTAATTCTGAGATTGCTTTTGCAATTGTGTCAAACACATGTGGGATATCGTCTTTTTCAACACAACTAAACGCGATACGTATATCAGTATCATTTAGCGCAATAATACCAATTGAATATGTTTCTATTAAGTATAAACGCAATTGTTCAGGATCTACACCATGAACTTTTAATGCCATGAAATATCCAGAATTAAAGTCATACACTTGCCAATAAGGCACATATTGATCCTCATAAACTACTGACTTAGTGATTTCATATCTTGCTTGTAGTGTATCAATATTATGTTGTATTTCATCTTCGAAAGTCTCAGGGTGTTCTAAAACATATTTAACAGCACTTTGAGAAGGCATTGGCCCACTTGAAATATTACTTCTAATTAATCCTTTTACTTTTTCTTCAAGAACGTGCTTAGTTGTTTCATTTGAGACGCCAAAGCTAATGAATCCAACTCGAAGGCCCCAAGCAAAGAATTCCTTTGTAGCACCATCTAAACGGATTGGTAATACATTATCTAAACGTAAATTTGTTAACGCAGTAAATAGTGATTGTGTATATACGTCTTCATAAAATAAACCATAATAAGCATCATCTACCAAAGCAATAACATTTGTACCACGTTCTGCTAAAGATTTGATGGCAGTAACAATAGTACTAACTTCTTCTTTAGTAGGTGTGTAGCCTGTTGGATTATTTGGATAGTTTAAAATTAAAATTACTTTATCTTTTTGGTAGTTTTCCAAAGTATCAACAAAGTTATCAGTTGTAAAACGACCATCTTCATCAAAGATATCGTATGTCTCAATATCAGCGTTGTGTCTAGTGCTATATACTAGTTTATAATTTCCCCAATTATGAGTTGGTAACAGTAATGTATCACCACTATCTACAAACATGTCGGCTACTAATGATAAACCATGTGTTAAAGCATTAGTAAGAATTGGTCTAGTCATGTCATTTGCATCTAAATCTGGGTTTTCTTTTAATAATTTTTGTTGCCATAAATCACGGAGTGATTCAATACCTTGAGGAGGAGCGTATGGAAAGATTTCATCGGGAGTAAGCTCTGTAAAAACATCATTTAATGTATTAGCATACATTTTACTGTCTTTGTAAGTAGCCATACCGATTGTTGCATTATACTTTGTAGATTTTGCCTCAGCAGACTGAGATAAAATGCCCTTTGGATAATACATTAATTTTCCAAGATCTGATAGCATATCAGCTATTTCTGGGTTTGATTTAGATAATTTTTCATTTAAATCTAAAGCTAAAGGATTCATATGTTGGTCAACCTCTCTTTACTATTTCAGGATACTATTATATTATCGCGAAACAGCTTTAAATTAAAGCATAGCGCAAAGATTTGACGGAAAAATAAAAAAACTACGCTTTTACACGAACATACGTTCTGTTTTGTGTTAGAATATGGTTAGGCCATCGAAATCCTACATGGTACTTTTTTCTGTGGGAGGTGTAATATGATCACGTGGTGGCAAGAAATGATAACAACTTTGTTAACAGGTAGCTTACTTGTTGTATTCCGTGTTTGGTTAGAAAATAAATGGAAAGACAAATAGGTGGCCTTACACACAAAAAACCCCAAGTCTGCGTCATCAGACTTGGGGTTGTGTAATATAATCCGTGGATACATTAATAATTTTATCATCATATTTAAAAGACTGCAAACAATATATTCTATTGCTTAGGTTATGATAGAGGGAAATTAAAATTTAAAAATACTAAATGAATCAGTAGAGATTTAGAAATACTTAACATAATTTGATATAATGAAAATTGTTTTGAGGTGAAATGAATGAAACATTTAACAAAGATATTTGTAATTATTGCTATTGCTTTGTTTGTGGTGGGGTATTACTTGCAAGCTACAGGACATGAAAGTTCTGGCATAAAATTATTAATCGCGGCTATAATGTTTATGGTTTGTGCGTTTATCAACCGCAATAATAATAGACGAAAAAAGAAAAATGACCAAAAGAAGTAATAGTTATGATAAAGACTATATTTATGAAAAAACAAGAATTTGTTTACTTTCAGATATAGTCTTTTAATTTTGTATATGAATCTCAAAAATAATATTTAGTGTTCAAAAATTACAAAATTAAAAAGCATGCAATTAATTTCTGATTTTCTATTTACAAGTGTGTATATATTGTATATATTGTGTATATACAGTTGCAAGGGAGGACGTCCGTGAAAATACTTTTGAAAAATAGTAGTGAAAGCCCTATTTATGAACAAATCAAGCAACAAATTAAAGAAAATATTTTAAAAGGGTACGTAGTTCCAGGCGAACATTTACCTTCTATGCGTGAGTTAGCACAAGATTTAAGCGTTAGCGTGATAACCACTAAGCGTGCATACGAAGACTTAGAAAAAGATGGATTTGTTTTTACAATTAGAGGTAAAGGCACGTTTGTAAAAGAACAAGATAGTTCCATTTTGAAAGAAAAACAATTCATCGTGATTGAGTCATTAGCTAAATCAATGAGTAAAGAAGCCAAGACAATTGGTATGTCATTGCCTGAGCTACAAGAAATTCTGGAGATGATCTTTGAGGAGGACGAGGAATGAAAGCTATAGAATTAAATGCTGTTAATTATCAGCATAAAGAATTCAAGTTGAATGATATTTCTTTTGAAGTTCCTCAAGGATTTGTCACAGGCTTTATTGGCGCAAACGGTGTTGGCAAGACGACACTCATAAGATTAATTATGGATTTAATTGAACCAGAACAAGGAGAAATCTTAGTTTTTAATAAACAGATGAAAGACAATGCTGAGGAAATCAAAAATAGAATCGGTTTTATTTATTCAGAGCTGTATTTAAATGACAAGTGGACTGTTAATAAAATCGAAAAATATATCGCTCCTTTTTATAAAAAGTGGGATAATGCTCGTTTCAATTACTTTCTTGAAAAATTTAATTTAGTTCGGGATAAAAAGTTGAAAACCTTCTCAACGGGTATGAAAATGAAATTATCTATTGCGATTGCTTTTAGCCATCATGCAGAATTATTTATTTTAGACGAACCTACTTCTGGTTTAGACCCGATTGTTCGCAATGAAGTTTTAGATATTATACAACAAGAACTCATCGATGAAAATAAAACTGTATTTATTTCCACACACATTATTTCAGATTTAGAGAAAATTGCTGATTACTTAGTGTATTTAAAAGACGGTGAAATTGTGTTTAATGATTTTTTAGATGATATTCTGAATAAGTTTCAAATTGTAAAAGGCGATTCAAATCAGATAGACGATGAGTTAGTTTCTTTAGCATATTATATAGAATATAATAAAACCGGTTATACGGTGCTTACAACACATGCAAATGTATTTAAAGAAATATTTGGTAATGAGGTAGCAATAACTAAACCGAAAATTGAAGAACTAATGGTTTTCCTCGAAAAAGGAATACACAAAATTGAATTTGAAAATGATGGCATTTCATAGTGAGGAGGGCCATTAGATGAAAAATTTACTTATTAGAAATATAAAATTACGTAAATGGACTATAATTATTTATTCGATGTTATTGTTGCTTTCGCCATTACAATTAGTGATTGGTAATGATACGTTACTTACTAAATCAATTTATTCAGCAGTTGCGATGATATTATTGTTCATATCTATCGTTGATTCTGGACATGCGTTTAGGTTTAATAGTAAATTAGGGCACAAAATGTCATATGATTTTTTTGCGAGTTTACCAGTTTCAAAAAAATCTCTACTTAATGCAAACTATGTGACGGTAATTATGTTTACATTAATAGGAGCAGCTATATTATCACTATACAATATACCGGATTCTAACGTTTCTGCGGACCAATTAAAATTGAATGTTATGGTGCCTTACTCTTATATAACAATTAACTTCTTTGCTATACCTATAGCATTTAAAAGGTATACTGAACAAAAATCAGAATATATTTCTTATTTGATATATCTACTAACGATGTTTATTATTATACCGGTTTTTGTCATACTGGTTGCTGTTGGTCTTATCGCAGTATTTAACTTTAATTTAAGACAATTGGATTATTTAGAACCGATGTTTAACTATGGATTTTTAGTAATGAGTATTTTGTTTTTTATTGCAAATTATTTCATTCAGTATAAAAAAGCAAATTAATCTCAAAGGGAGGCGCATTTATGGAATTAAAGAATATTACTAAAACGTATGGTAGTAATAATGTTTTAGACCATATTGATTTTGATTTTGGTCAAAGCCAAATTGTGGGCTTGATAGGTAAAAATGGTGTTGGTAAAACAACACTGATGAAAGTTATGAATGGAAATATTATTAATTATAAAGGTGATGTGAAAACAGGTAACAAAGAAAATATCGGTTACCTCATCGAACATCCGAAATTGTATGATAATAAATCAGGATTATATAATTTAAAACTTTTTGCGAATGTTTTAGGTAAAGGGTTCGACAAAAAATATGCAGATCAAATTATCGATGCATTCGGTATGAGACCTTATGTTAAGAAAAAAGTTAAAAAATATTCTATGGGTATGAAACAAAAACTAGCAATCGCTGTTTCATTAATGAATAAACCGAAGTATTTAATTCTTGATGAACCTACTAATGGTATGGACCCAGATGGTTCTATTGATGTTTTAAAAACAATCCAGTCACTTGTAAAAGAATTAGAAATGAAAATTTTAATTTCTAGTCATAAGTTGGAGGATATTGAATTAATTTGCGATAGAGCAGTATTCTTACGTGATGGAAAATTTGTTCAAGATGTAGACATGAAAAAAGGTACACCTTCTGACTCTACAGTACTAATGTTTGAAGAAAATGATTTCGATACTGCTGCAACATTCTTAAATGAGGAGTTTGACGTAATTCAAACACAACAAGCGAGTGGAGAAATTATTATAAAAGCTCAAAATAGCTATAAAAATGTGCTTAAAGGTTTAGCGAACAAAGACATTTATCCTAAATTTATTGAAACACGTAAAAGTTCATTGCGTGATACTTACTTCAATATTAATCAGAAAGGCGGTCAATAATGAATAGTTTACAACTCGTAAAATATGATTTGTTTAGCATTTTTAAAAGTCCGTTAACGTATTTAGCGTTGCTTCTAACATTGCTACCAATGGTTGGCTTCATAATTTTATTTTTACAACAAGCAGATGAAATGAATGGCAATACATTACTTACAATAGGTAGTTGGTTCTTTTCAATTATGGGCTTGCTATTTGTAATTAAAACTATTACACGTGATATTTCACAAGGTACCATTCAACTTTACATGAATAAAACTTCTAATCGTATTGGTTACATTATTGCAAAAGTGATTTCGATTATTTTAATTGCAGTATTGATTACAGCTGTATTAGTTGCATTTGTACTTATTGTTCAAGGTTTCGTTGATGGGGATAACATTAAAACTAAAAAGATTTTTGAACTATTAGGATTCTTTTTGATGTTCCATTTATTCTTTGGATTACTTTTATATTTATTTTCACTTATCGTACCTAAGACAGCACTTATATTTACGCTTGGTGTGTTCTTAGTGTTAATTGTTCCATTTGCGGAACCATTCTTACCTATGATTCCTAAAATTGGAGACAATATACAAGATTCATTAAAATATATTCCATTCAGCTATTTAACTTCAAAAACAACTTCAGGTGATTATACATTTACGAACTGGCAATGGTTTATAACTTCAGCGTCGATCGTTATCTTATTCGTTGTTAATATATTCTATTCATCTAAGAAAGATATTTAACAATGGATAGCTAATAAAAGATGTAGTTGTAAAAGAAAGACGTATGAATGTGCAGTTAAACAGCATCATTCATACGTCTTTTTATTTTATAATTAACTTATCTAATATAGAATCATAAACATATTTCCATAATTGAGAATCCGTTTTGTAACGATTCATCATGATTGTATGTGCTTCAGCAGACTTGTCTTCAAAAGTTGGATCATCTTTTGCTGGGACGTTTGAACGTGCTTCATCTACAAAGTGTTGCACTTGTCTTGCACGTGGTCCCCAAACAGTTTGTTGTTCATAATCATCATTTAAGAAAACAAAAATAGGTATTGAACGAGCGGTTCCATTTGTTAAATACTGATCTATTAAATCTGTATTTTCATCGCGATGGAATACTCGAACTTCTAAATTTGAAGTTTCACTAATATGTTTTAAAATTGGGACATTCATCATGGCATCCCCACACCAATCTTCAGTGATGACTAATACTTTTGAATAGTTTAATGATTTAATTTTTTCAATTCGATTATCCTCTTCTGGTAAAGAGAAAGAATTGTAAATCGTTAACAAATTCTCTTTGTTTTCAGTCATAGCTTCGATATATTGATCAAGCGGTTGACTGTTTTTGAAATAAGTTTCTAAACTTGTCATAATATTTCCCCCTTTAGCGTATTAGTTATTATTATATCAATTTTTAAATATGAAAGAAAATTTTAAATGCTTAGAAAAATAAATTTGATTTTAAATTAACCTGATAATTAAAATATCAAATTTGTCTTTTATTAAATATAAGGAGTGTGACAACTATATTGAACTTACATAGGTCATTTAAATTATTAATGTTTACTCTCTTTATGGCAATGGGAATAGGATCTATCTTAATTGTGAATTACATTAATAATACGCAATCTACGAATTTATCTCAGTTAACTATTGATCATATGAAATTAGACACTCAAATAGATGACCATAAATATACAGCATATAATGATATCGTAATGAAAAATCATCGGATTTATACAAAAGGTTACGAACCTTATCTAACATTTAAAGTCAGTAAAAAAGACGATTACTTGAAAGGTATCACGCTCGTTAAAGATACTACGATTGATACTAATTTTAATGCAAGTATAGATGGTGATATACAAAGCGTAATTAATCAATTAGGTGATCATTATAAGATAAAGGAGTTACATAAATCATATAAAGTCATTACATATAGAGACAAAGTTAATCAAATAAAGTTATCTATTGTGTGCAAACATGATAAAATAAAGAAAATTGAATTCTACAAGAAATGAAGGATTTAAAAATCTAATGAATGACAATCTTATGCAATAAGTGATTCTTAGATATTACATAAAATATTTTGATTCGAATCTAGAATTAGAATGGCGGTAGATAATTTGGATAAAATCACTTTCTTGAATGAACTTGAACAAGAATTAAATAGCATACCAAGCGCAGAACGAGATAACGTCATGTATGAGTATGAGCAATACTTCTTTGATCAAGAAAGAGAGGGGAAAAATGAATATCAAATTATAGGTGCGTTAGAATCACCTAAAAAAATTGGAAAAGAGATTAAAGCAAAGAATGCAATTGTTTCTGCAGAGTATAAGCCAAATGCTAAATCAATTCTTAGAGCGATTATGGCCTCACTAGGCATGGGGATTTTGTCTTTAATCATTATATTGATACCAATGATATTTATTGGTAGTTTTATGTTCATATTACTTTTGGTTGCATTGTTTTTAGCAATTAGTCCGATTTTATTAATTATTCATGGCTCATTATATAATATGTTCAGCTTAGCAATTAGTAATTATCTTTTTGCGTTTTCATTTACTGGTTTAGGCATTGTATTATTTGTGATCATTGCGAAATTAGCTCAATTCGTTTATCGTTTGATACTAAAATACTTACGTTGGAATATCAAGACGATTAAAGGAAGTGCAAATGAATGAGGAAATTATTTTTTAGTGGTTTAGCATTATTTATTGTGTGCTTTACCTTAGGCTGTATCACTTGGTTTGGTTTTGAAAAGCAAAACAATAAACTTAATGTTATTGATAAAACGTATAATGATGCGGAAGTAAATCATTTAGATATTGACAGCCGTTCTAGTAATGTAACGATAGCAAAGGGAAATAAGTTTGCAATTCATTATAAAGGCCAACAGAAAGTAGATATAAATAAAGATAAGCAATCATTAAATTTAAAAGAAACTAGTAATCGAGTCGATAATTATGGCTTGAATTATAATCCATTTAGACAAATTAAGGCTGAAATGAAAATTACCATACCAAATGAAAAATTAAAGGAATTGAAAGTTTCGAGCAAGTCACACAATATTAAACTTCAAAATATCAAAGCTGATAAAGTCGACTTGAATATGAATGACAGAACTGGCAGTCGTGTTTATGTGCAAAATTCAGAAATTGAAAAAATGTTGTATAGAGGTTTGAAATCACCTATACATATTAGTGATAGTAAAATCGTTAATGCTAATATTAAAACCAAAGATGCGAGTATATATGCTGAAAATGCATTGATTAAAAACTCTGTGTTGCTTGCTCAAAGTGGCCATATCCAATTAGATCGTATGGACATTGATTCTGCATTTAAAGCTTCTACTCAAAATGGTGATATTATTATGTCTTATAATAAAAAACCAGATAATACGTTATTAAAATTAAATCCTGATGATGGTGTAGAAAAAGTCAATAATAAGAGTTTTGATAACGATAGAGTTGGAGAAGGGGATAATATTTTAGAATTCTATACTGTACACGGTGATATTCATATTAATTAATAGACTATATATTAAAATAGCTATGGAGAAATCTATATTGATAGATGACTTCATAGCTATTTTTCTAACGAATTATCATATTTGATATAAATTTTAATAACTGGCAAAGGTCAAATCAGTATCTATATGTCCATAGAGGGAATGAATATCTAGTGGCTGTCCGTTTAGCCATTGTTTAAAATCAATGACTGTAGGTGTATTATTTTCACCTAAAGTCATGTATGCTTTAAGCGATTGTGGTTCATACATAGTCGTATGAATTGTACCAGACCAACTTTTAAATAATTTACTATATATTTCAAATTCTGGGTTATTAAATAATTCAAATGCGTGCATTTTATCCAGACTATTTGGTGTTTGTTGTAAAAGTCTATCTAAACGTTCTTTAGACTCTTTGGTATAATTTCTATTCTCATGAGTTAGTAACTTGAAATGGTTCGTACATGTACGATCATACCTTACATCAAGTGATCTAGGAGAAACTTCGATTATTGCATGATTTAAGTGCTTATCCATGACAATATAGCTAAATGAACTTCTGTGTGGAATTTCTTTCAATAATTGAATTGCCTCTGGCACGTCTTTACAATATTGCAAAATGAGTCTACCAATCATATAGCATACGAATCCATCGCCTGGATGTTTTCTATGCATGAAGTTATAACCCATAGATAATCCAGCTTCATTCATACCATCCATTCTGCCAGTCACACGGGATGTTGGGCCAATTTGTGCTAAACCTCCATCATTTGGTTGGAAAAGCTGATAACGACCATCATAAGTTGCAGGGTGATAGTCATAATTTCTTACCATGTAGTCTTGTCCCAAGTAGATTGTACAACCACTATTTTTTAGTGGTGTAAAACGATAGTGTGCAAAGTTTAGAATCATTTGATTTGTTGGTAGATTAAGGACTTCTTGCATACCTCTAATTTCTTCCCATATTTGAGGTGCATAGGTTTGGAAGATATCATATGTTTCTTTTATGTGGATATCAAAGCGAGGCATACGTTTTTTCCATTCTTTTTCTCTATTTTTTAATAGTGGCGTTTGTTGCATCCACTGAGCAGTTTGTACACCTAAATCGAAATGCGATCCCCGGTGAGTTAATATATCTGTTTTTACTTTTTGCATAATGTAACACTCCTGTTTTAGTTGTGTAATCTTACAAATTTGTAACTTTATTGTAACCCCATGTTAATTGTATTATACGATGCTTGTCGTTATTATAAGTAATAACAACGACGACTGGTTATTTATTTTTAAATTAAAATGAGGTGATTGCAATGGCAAATTATTATGATGCTGTTAGAGATGCAATGAGTACTTGGTGGGGCAAGTAATTGACTAAGCGGCTGGGACAAATTAATTGTTTCAGCCCGAATCATTATATAAAGATAGTGAAACATTTGCATGAGCGCTAGATTAGATAAACTATTTATCCCTATTGACTCTAGTGATTTTCGCCGGGGTGGGACTGCGAAATAGTTTTAAATAGATTAGATTTCTTTCCCACTTCTTTTTCTATATGACTAATAAATGTAATATTTTTAAGAGTTCTGTTATTATTAAAGTATTAAAGGTAGTAATTAATATACAGTCTTTAATTATAACTTAAAGCATTACTACAATAATATCATATTATTACTATAATAATATTTAAATTAAAGTAGTGAAAAGCGGGTATATATTTATTGATGCTTTTAAGTATGCTATCATTAATAACGGATATGTTAATAATTTATTGAGGTGAAACAGAATGTGGAATTTTATTAAAGGTTTATTTAAATTTGTATTCGGTACAATCCTTACTGTATCATTAGCAGCAGGAATTGGTGCAGTAGTGTTCGCTTATATTTTCAAAAAAGACTTTGAAGATATTGAAAGTAAAACAAAAGAGATTGTTTCAGATATCGAATCTAATAATTAAATTATTAATAGAACACTTTAGAGTGTTCTATTTTTTTATGCATATAAGTAGTAGGGAACGGGGTTAAATTACTATTACTAGGCCTTTCATAAATAAACATGAGTTTAGTTGAACTTCCTAAAGCTATATGAAGTGAAATAAGACTGAGTATAAGATTTGTAGTACAAAAACGTTTGTAGCTATGGAGTATATGGATTAATGCGAGTGATATCAAAAAGGGATAATTTAATAATTTCTGAGTTGTTTAGCGAATACCCCTCTAAATACATATGAATCATGTCAATATTCTTAATTTTTAATGTTATGTGTTCTAGCCACCCAGATTGGTAATATTCAATTGTAATGTGTTGTTCTGTATGTAATGCTTGATGAAGTTGTAAATTAAGTTCACTCAATTGATCGTCTGATAACATTGGGCGATCAATTTTATTTTGGTCAATCAAATATTGTTGTATGGTTTCGAATTGTTCTGGCAAGGTAGCGAACGGTTGCCATTTAACCATGCCACGACCTTTAGGTATATTGGGATTTAAATATTCTCTAGGAATATTTCTGTAATCAGTTTCATTCTTAAATTCTTTCGGAATCATTTTATCACCTCAACACCATTATAGAACATATGTTCGATTAAGTGAAGTGATAATTCATTATATTGTATTTGTAATAAATCTCTATTAAAATGAAACTATCATAACATGGAGGGGTTTTCATAATGACGATAGGTTATATCGGTACTTATACAAAAAAAGAAGGTAAAGGGGTCTACCGTTTCCAACTTGATGAACAAACTGGAAAAATAATTGAAGTTGAAACTGGGTATGAACTAGAAGCATCAACTTATTTAAATCAGCATAATTCATTTTTATATGCGATAAATAGAGAAGGCGACAATTGTGGTATCGCTAGCCTTAAAATAGAGAAAGATGGCAAGTTAAGCCTCATTAATAAATGTTTAGCATCAACAGCTGGTACTGGTTGTTATGTTTCAGTATCACCAGATGGTAAATATATTTTTGAAACTGTTTATGGTGCAGGATTAGCACGTATATATGAAGCAAATCCACACACAGGAGAAATTGTTCGACTTATACAGGAATTAGCACATGATTTTCCAACTGGTCCGTCAGAGCGACAAGATCATGCACATATTCATTTTATGGATATCACGCCAGATAAAAAATATGTAGTGGCAATGGACTTAGGTACGGACAAAATGGTGACATATGAGTTTGGTGATGAAGGATACAGTGAATATGCTGTGTTTGATTTTGAACCAGGTGATGGACCTAGACATATTACCTTCCATGAAAATGGTAAATATGCCTATGTAGTTCATGAAATATCAAATATTGTAAGTACAGTAAAATATGAAGATGGTAAATTTACAGAAATAGAGCGTCATTTGACGATTCCAGAAAATTTTGAAGGTGATACAAAATTAGCAGCAGTGAGATTATCAAAAGATCAAAAATTCTTATACATTAGTAATAGAGGTCACGATAGTATTGCTATTTTCAAAGTAGCTGATGAAGGCGACATGATTTCATTAGTAGATATCGTATCAAGTGGCGGTGAGTTTCCACGTGATTTTAACATTACTGATTCAGATGATTACTTAGTGTGTGCACACCAAGAAGGTGATTATGCACTTACTGTATTTAGACGTGATAAAATAACTGGTGAACTAGAAAAAGTAGACGATAAACACACTGCGCCTGAAGGTGTCTGTGTACAGTTTTTAAAAGAAACATAAACTTAGAAGTTTATTGAATAACGCAATCACTAACTTAACACTATAAAAAATGCGCCTATCCCAAATGTATTGGGAGGGCGCATTTTTGCTATAGAACTTCCATAAATAGAGTTACTTATTAAAGAAAGTTTTAATATATTTAAATTTTCCTTTATATGGTGGAAACAACAAACTAGATTCAAGTCGAGTTGATTTAAAAATATATGACTTGTCATGGCTAAACGTATCGAAACTGTATTTACCATGATATTGACCAATGCCAGAAGCGCCGACACCACCAAATGGTAAGTTTGAATTTGCTAATTGCATCAAGGTATCATTAATTGCGCCACCGCCAAATGATATTTCATTTAATACACGCTCTGTTGCATTTTCATCTTCACTAAACAAATATAAGCTTAGTGGCTTAGGTTTGGAACGTATTAAATCAATAGCTTCATCAAAATCATCGTACGTAATAATTGGTAAAATAGGACCGAAAATTTCGTCTTCCATTATTTTAGCGTTAAAAGTAATCCCATCTAACAGTGTAGGAGCAATATAGCTTTCATCTTCATTTGATCCACCACCAAAGGCAATCTCAGCATGATGAACCTTTAATAAATTATCTAAACGACTAAAATGTTTATGGTTTACAATACGTCCAAAATCAGGGCTTTCTTGAATGTTGTTACCATAAAATTCGGTAATGGTTTTTTTAAGCGCAGCGATTAATTCATCCTTCACTTTATGATTCACAAGTATATAGTCAGGAGCAACACAAGTTTGTCCAGCATTTGTAAATTTACCAAAACTGATACGTTCACTTGCAACTTTAATATTTGCTGTTTCATCAATAATTACTGGAGACTTACCGCCGAGTTCTAACGTTACAGGAGTTAAATTTTTACTCGCTGCCTGATACACAATTTTACCAACTTGTTCGCTACCAGTGAAAAAGATATAGTCAAATGGTAATTGTATTAATGATTGCGTAGTTTCAGCATCACCTTCACAAATACTAATGTATTCAGGATCGAATACATCTTCGATTACATTTTTAATAACTTCTGAAACGTTTGGCGTGAATTCAGAAGGTTTGAGTATGGCAGTATTTCCAGCTGCTATAGCACCAATAAGTGGCTCAATTAATAATTGGAAGGGATAATTAAAAGGTCCAATTATTAAAACTGTGCCATAAGGCTCTTTTATGATATAGCTTTTAGTTGGAAACATATAAATAGGCGTATTGACTTGTTTTCTTTTAGCCCAATTTTTGAGTTCTTTACGAGCATTTTTAATACTTTTTAAAGTGAAACCAATTTCTGTAGCATAAGCTTCAACTTTATTCTTACCTAAATCTTTTTGAAAGGCCTCTAATAAGGCTGCTTCATGATTTTTGATACTTTTACCCAAAAGTTTAAGCTGTTTTCTTCTAAATTTTAAATCTTTAGTCACGTGTGTTTTAAAATATTGAGTACTATTGTGGAAAGTTTGCTCTATTGAATTCAAATATATTCCTCCTAGTATGATAGATGCGTTTCGTAGGTATAAGTGATAAAAAACTGGAACATATGAACTATGCTCCAGTATAATGAATTTTTAAATCTAGATATTTAATTAAAATCACCTTAAAACTGTAGTAACTTAAAGGTTTTTGATTAGTTTAAAGCCTCTGTGATTTGTGGAACTACTTGTTTCTTACGTGATACAACACCAGGTAAGAACGCAGTATTGTTATCAAGATTTACATTGAAAGCAATACCAACTTTATCTTTCTCTGCACCAACGACTAAGATTTTAGAGTCGCTATTAATAATGTCTGTAACTACTAATACAAATAAATCATATTTTTCATTAGCACTTACTTCTAACATTTCTTTTTCTAATTCTTCTTGACGTGCAAATACTTCATCAATATCAACAGTATTAACTTGTGCGATACGAGTTACATAGTCACCCATGTTGAATGATTTCGCGTCCATAGTTAAAATGTCTGTTGCTGATTTTTCTTTAGTAGAAGCGCCAGCTTTTAACATTTCTAAACCATAAGTTTCTAAGTCAACACCAGCAATTGATTTTAACGCTTCAGCTGCTTTTACATCTTCTTCTGTACAAGTAGGTGATTTGAATAATAGGCTATCAGAGATAATTGCTGATACCATTAATCCAGCAATTTCTGGTTTGATTTCAAAACCGCGTTCTTGATACATTTTGTATAAAATTGTAGCTGTACAACCAACTGGCTCAGAACGGTAGTATAATGGTGCAGCCGTTTCAAAGTTAGAAATTCTGTGATGATCGACCACATGGTGAATTGTAGCACCATTAATTGAATCAGCACTTTGTTGGAATTCATTATGGTCTACTAATATTACTTTTTGATCGGATAAATCATCATTAAGTAACTCTGGTGCAGTTACATTAAAATGATCTAAAGCATATTGTGTTTCAGGTCCTACTTCACCTAAACGGTATGCAGTAGCTTCAGTGTTACCTGTTTGTTGTTCGAAATCTGCCATGATAATAGCAGATGAAATTGCGTCTGTGTCTGGATTTTTATGTCCGAAAATATAAGTTTTTGCCATATCTAAATTCTCCTTATTTATGTAGTTATTATTATTCTAGCACGATTTTGCATCGTTATTCTACTACAGCACCTAGTGAATTTTTAAAATGATCTAAAGCCCACGCGTGACCCGAAGGATTAAAGGAAGCAACCCCACGATGTGAAATAGTTATTGCGTACCCTAGATTATAAGCACTAATTGCTGAATGAAGCACGCAAATATCAGTACATACACCGACAAATTCTAAATGTGTAATATTCCTCTCTCTTAGCATTATATCCAAAGAGGTTCCACAGAAAGCATCATAACGTGTTTTATCTAGGTAATGTATGTGATCATTAAACAAAATATTTTGATAGATATCATTCACTTTGCCATAGAGTTCTCTACCAACAGTACCAATAATATTATGTGGAGGGAATAAATTACTTTCTGGGTGATGTTTATTTTCTTCATAATGTAAATCCATCATGAAAAAGATATCGTGTTGTTTTTTATTGTACGCTTCAATTCGTTCAACAATATAATTTTCAATCTGCTGACCTGGAAGGCCACAAGTTAATTTCCCGTTGTCTGCTACAAAGTCATTCGAGTAGTCAACAACGATTAATGCGCTTTTTTTCATAAGATAAAAACACTCCCAATAAACAATATAAAGGTAATTATATACTAAGTCGCTCAATCAATAAAGGGAGTGTAAATGGGTTTGAAAGATATCATTTTTGTATATTATAAAGTAATAGCTCAGAAAGGAATTAGTATATGATAATTAATGCAAAACAATTTGGTTTAAAAGGAAGAAGTAAATACTCAGACACAAGAGCCCTACAAAAAGCGCTAAATTATGCCAAGAAGCATAAACCAACGACGATATACGTACCAGAAGGCGAGTATCATATACGCAAACCACTGGTTATATATGATTCAACAACGCTATTATTAGATGAAGCGGCAGTACTTAAAAGATGTGGAAAAGATACATTGTTGAAAAATGGACGCAGATTCAAATTGTATTACGGGTACAAAGGTAATAGTCATATTCACATATCAGGTGGTACATTTGATATGAATGGTTTCAAATATCCATACAATAATACAACGATGTGCATGGGACACGCAGAAGATATTCAGATACAAAATGTAACTTTTAAAGATGTCGTAGGAGGGCATTGTTTAGATGCGTGTGGTATCAATGGATTGTATATCAATAATTGTAAATTTTTAGGATTTAGAGATCTTGATGGAACACGATTTTTCTCTGAAGCAGTTCAAATAGATATACAGGTTCCGGGTGCTTTTCCTAAATTTGGTGCTACCGATGGAACAATTACTAAAAATGTAATTATAGAGCACTGTTATTTTGGTAATTCAGATACACCAACAATGCAAACATGGAATCGTGCAATAGGCTCACATGCCAGTCGTTATGATCAATACTATCAAAATATTCATATACGCTTTAATACATTTGATGGTCTGAACCAATACGCACTCACACCGCTGAAATCAAAAGATACTTATATTCATCACAATATATTTAAAAATTGTGCTGGCGGTATAAGATTTTTAGCAGTTAAAGACGGTAAAAATGCTAAAGATTTAAAAGGTAAAAAACGTGGAACGCAAGCTGGCAGCAATTTAAATATTTATCAAAATAATTTTGTTGGAAAAATGACTAAAGAATCGATACGTATTCAAAGTTATAATAAGATTAAACATCAAACCGTACTCATAGCTAACAATAGTTTTGATGACTCATCACAAAGTATGCATTTACAAGATATAAAATCATTAATGCTATTTAATAATAGTGATAACGATATTAAAATAAAAAAAGTCCGTGTAGAGTGATTATATTTTTGAAATAAAATCATAAATATTCTTTATGTAAGTGATTAAAAATACTAACCCTATTTAAAATATATTATGTTATACTCTAATAAATTATTATGAATATTCAGATAATAATTAAAAGGGGGAAGACATTATGAACGATTTGAATAAAGGGGATATGAGACGATCGCATTATTTGACGTTTTTTTCAAACAAAAAAGAAAAGAAGTCATATAATGCAGGTCAATTAATAGGTTTAATATTGGGACCATTATTATTTGCGTTAACGTTATTACTATTTCATCCAGATGAATTATCCGGGAAAGGTATTTATGTTTTAGCAATTACACTTTGGATAGCGACTTGGTGGATTACTGAAGCGATACCTATTGCTGCAACTAGTTTATTACCATTGATTTTATTACCAATTGGTCATGTGTTGAATCCAGAAGAAGTTTCAGCTCAATATGGTAATGATATTATTTTCTTATTCTTAGGTGGTTTTATTTTAGCTATAGCGATGGAAAGATGGAATTTACATACTCGTGTTGCTTTATCTATTATTAATACACTTGGTACAAGCACTGGGAAGATTTTGTTAGGCTTTATGATTGCTACTGGATTTTTATCAATGTTTGTTTCTAATACAGCGGCCGTGATGATAATGATACCTATTGGTCTAGCGATTATAAAAGAAGCAAATGAATTAAAAAGTCAAAATACTAAACCCGAAAGTATATCTAAATTTGAACAATCCCTTGTACTTGCAATTGGTTACGCAGGAACAATTGGGGGACTTGGTACACTGATTGGTACACCACCTTTGATAATTTTAAAAGGGCAATATCAATCAGCATTTGGGGAAGAAATTAGTTTTGCTAAATGGATGATTATTGGTGTACCGACAGTAATTGTATTACTCTTCTTAGTTTGGGTATATATTCGTTATGTTGCATTTAAGCATGATATGAAAGAATTACCCGGCGGACAAAAATTGATTAAAGAAAAATTAAGTGAACTAGGTAAAATGAAGTATGAAGAAAAAATCGTTTCAGTTGTATTCTTACTTGCCAGTTTCTTGTGGATTAGCAGAGAATTTTTATTAAAAAATTGGTCAGTTACTTCTGAAGTAGCTGATGGCACAATTGCAATGTTTATATCTGTTTTGTTATTTCTTATTCCTGCTAAAAATAAAGAACAGCATAAGAGAATTATAGATTGGGAAGTTGCTAAAGAATTGCCTTGGGGTGTTTTAATACTGTTTGGTGGTGGTTTAGCTTTAGCAAAAGGTATTTCAGAAAGCGGATTGGCAAATTGGCTTGGTGAACAATTGAAATTAATAGAAGGCGTAAGTCCATTGATAATTGTCCTTGTAATCACAATATTTGTTTTATTCTTAACTGAAATTACATCAAATACAGCAACAGCTACAATGATTTTACCTATTTTGGCAACACTTTCTGTTGCAGTAAATGTGCATCCATTATTACTTATGGTACCAGCAGCTATGGCTGCCAATTGTGCATATATGCTACCAGTTGGAACACCGCCAAATGCTATAGTATTTGGCACGGGTAGAATAAGCATCAAGAAGATGGCATCTGTAGGTTTTTGGGTTAATTTATTAAGTATAGTTGTGATTGTCCTGGTTGTGTATTTCTTAGTACCACCAGTCTTAGGTATTGATGTTACAAAACCATTACCATTGAAATAATAAAATAAGAATCATTTATATAATACTGAAGGCATATCGTATCGAAGTTACTCAAAGTAACTTTGGTACGGTGTGCCTTTTTAATAACATATCAAGTTAATTTTTTATTTATATGAATAATAGTTGTTCAAAATATGGTGAATATGAAAGAGACAAAAATACCGACATCATCAGGTGAGACGATGTCGGTATCGCGGTATCTATTTATTGAATAATCTTTTTTGACGATAGACAACTCAATTTAATAGCATTTTTAAATATAATATTAATCATTAGGTATCTTGTTGCTCATTAGGTTGTGCTAATTCAATTTATTAAATGAACCGATGATAGTAACTTGGAAATCTAAAGTGTTGAGAATTTTAATTACTTTAGATAAATCTTCTGTTATGGGTGTGTCTGCTTGTACAAAAAAGTGATACATGCCTAGTTGAGTTTTTAATGGTCTAGACTCTATCCATGATAAGTTTATGTTAAACAATACAAAAGTGTTTAAGATACTAGCTAATAACCCTGGTTTGTCGAACTGTGGGGTTATAAGTAACATAGTATCGCTAGCATTTTCTATATGACGTGGTTGATTACTAACGACTAAAAAGCGAGTAACGTTATGAGGGTAATCTTCAATATTTTGCTCTATAGGTGTGTAACCATAGGCTTCTCCACTACCAAGCGGTGCAATAGCACCGACACCATTCTTAATCATATCTAAGCTTTTAATTGTACTATCTACATAATCAATTTCGAAACCATGTGATTGAATATATTTACTAGTTTGACTAATGGCAGGACCAATAGAATAAACTTTTGAAATATCGTTAACAGAAGCGCCGTCAACACCATATAGTGCAAATTGAATATCTAGATGTAGCTCGCCTTGTGCATAAATATTTTGTTGTGTTAATGCATCGGCAACGATATTGATAGTACCTTCTATAGAATTTTCAATTGGCACAACTGCTATGCTATCGTCATCTTCAGATACAGCAGCGACTACTTCATATAAATTAGATTTCGATACATAATCTATGTCTGTTTCTGATTGGTATTGAGTTGCAGCTAAATACGAAAAAGTCCCTTTTGGACCTAAATAATAAAGTTTCATTTGACGTTACCCCTTGTTTATATGTGTGTGGTAGGGTCGTTAATGAAATGGACAACCAGTAGCTTCTGTTTTTTTATAAAAGAAATTAGGCTCTTTCATAACATTTTTATATCCGTGATGATAATTGGAAACTAATGTGGGTGACAGGGAAGGAGCTAGCCATGACCATTTACCAGTAACTTCTCTACCATTTCTTGTTTCGTTTAATTCGAATCTTTCAAATTGCTTTGATGCAGTGAGATGATCAACAATAGATACCCCAGATTTTTTAAATGAATGATAAACTGCATAATTCAATTCGACAAGTGTGCGATCTTTATTGAAAGAATTATTCTTTAGTGTATCAAATTCAAACGCTTCTGCAACACTTTCTAATAAATTATAACGATAAGAATCTGTGAAATTACGTACAGCTATTTCGTTTACCATATACCAACCATTAAAGGGGGCGGTTGGATATGTAATTCCACCAATCTTTAGATCCATGCTTGATATGATTGGTACCGCATACCATTTTAATCCAAGTTGCTGTAATTTTGGAAAATGATCATGTTCAATTGTAACTTCTTTGATTAAGTGTGGTTGATAGTTGTGATATTTCATTGCGCCATTAGGCATTTTATAGATTAAAGGTAAAATATCGAAGTCAGTATGTGAACCCTGCCAGCCAAGATGTTCAGCAAGTTTAGTAATACTTTTTTCTGCGGGATCTCCTATATCTTCATAACCAGCATATCTGATTAACTGATTATTAAATATTTGAGGAGGATCATCCTTCGAAAATATTGTGATATAAGGTTTTATTTTTCCGTTATTTGTCGCTATTTCGATATGATTTTCGATTGCGGTAATAAAGTCATTTTCAGATTGTACGTGTCTTGCATCGACAACAGTTAATGAATCCCAAAAAAATCGTCCAATACAGCGATTAGAATTTCGCCAGGCCATTTTCGTTCCATAAGTTAATTCTTCTGCGGTATGTTCATAAGTTCCGGTTGTTTCAATGGCTAATTCAATTTCTTTAATTCTTTTTGAAATACTTTGATCATCATAATTTAATTCTCTGTACATTGTGTCGATGAAGGATTTCGCTTCTTTTAACATATAAACACCTCAATATAGATTATAAATCATTTTTGAGATTTTATAATCTTATATCATATAAATGTCACGACATTGTCGTTAGTCATGTCACATTTTAAACAAATTTAAATCATAGATTAAATAGTATGTGAAAAAAATATAATCTTATGTTGAATTTTCCAGTATATTTAAGTTCTTTTTCATGTGCTATCAAGCTTTCTTTTATGCTAAACTAATGGAAAAGCCGATTGGAGAGATGGTTGTGTACCAATTTGAAGACGATACGTTAGTATTGCATAATGATTTATATCAAATAAATATGGCAGAAAGTTATTGGAATGATGGGATTCATGAACGTATGGCAGTATTTGATCTATATTTTAGAAACATGCCATTTGATAGTGGCTATGCTGTTTTTAATGGATTGAAACGTGTCATTGATTACGTTAATAGTTTTCAATTTTCAGAATCAGATATCGATTATTTAAAATCTATTGGTTACCAACAAGATTTTCTAAGTTATTTAAAAAATTTAAAATTTACTGGCAATATTCGTTCAATGCAAGAAGGGGAGCTTTGCTTTGGTAATGAACCGTTACTAAGAGTCGAGGCGCCGTTAATACAAGCACAATTAATAGAAACGATGCTATTAAATATTGTTAATTTCCATACATTGATAACAACAAAGGCGAGTAGAATTAGACAAGTAGCACATGAAGATATGCTAATGGAATTTGGCACGCGTCGAGCACAAGAAGCGGATGCAGCATTATGGGGAGCTCGAGCTGCTTACATTGGTGGATTTAATTCTACAAGTAATGTACGAGCAGGAAAACTATTTGGTATTCCAGTTTCAGGGACACATGCACATGCCATGGTACAAACATATGGTGATGAATATATTGCATTTAAAAAATATGCTGAGCGTCATAAAGATTGTGTGTTCTTAGTGGATACGTTCCACACATTGAAATCTGGAGTGCCGACAGCAATTAAAGTTGCTAAAGAATTAGGTGATAAAATTAATTTCGTCGGCATTCGTTTGGATTCCGGAGATATAGCATATTTATCGAAAGAAGCACGTCGTATGCTCGACGAAGCCGGTTTCCCAGATGCTAAAATTATCGCTTCGAATGATTTAGATGAGCAGACAATTATGAGTTTGAAATCACAAGGTGCAAAAGTTGATTCATGGGGTGTTGGAACAAAACTCATTACTGGTTTTGATCAACCTGCATTAGGCGCAGTTTATAAATTGGTAGCAGTAGAAGATGATAACGGTGAATATGTGGACCGTATTAAACTTTCTAATAATGCTGAAAAAGTTACAACACCAGGTAAGAAAAATGTTTACCGCATTATCAATAAAAAAACAAATAAAGCTGAAGGTGACTACATTACGCTCGAACATGAGGATCCATATGAAGAATCGCCTTTAAAATTATTCCATCCAGTTCATACTTATAAAATGAAATTTATAAAAACATTTATCGCAAAAGATTTACATCATGATATTTTTAAAAATGGTCAACTAGTTTATGAAATGCCAAGTGAGAGTGAGGCGCAAACGTATCTAAGAAATAGTCTTAATTACTTATGGGATGAAAATAAACGTCATTTAAATCCACAAGAGTATCCAGTAGACTTAAGTACAGCGTGTTGGGAAAATAAACACAAACGTATTTTTGAAGTTGCTGAACATGTTAAAGAGATGGAGGAAGAAAATGAGTAACCTACAAGATATTGTTGTTAGAGAAATGAAAGTGAAACCTGAGATTGAAAGTAAAGTTGAAACAAAACAGATCATTCACTTTATAAAAAGTTATGTACAATCCCATTCATTTGTACAAGCATTAGTATTAGGAATTTCAGGCGGTCAAGATTCGACATTAGCAGGGAAATTGTGTCAAATGGCAGTAGAAGAATTAAGAGAAGAAGGTAATTTATGTGAATTTATAGCTGTTAAGTTACCTTATGGTGAGCAAAAAGATGCTTCAGAGGTTGAAGACGCATTAACCTATATTCAGCCAGATGAAATCAAAACTATAAATATTAAACCTGCAGTGGATCAAAGTGTTCAATCACTTAAAGATGCTGGAATTACTTTAACTGATTTTCAAAAAGGAAATGAGAAGGCTAGAGAGCGCATGAAGGTTCAATTTTCAATCGCATCTAACAAAAAAGGTATCGTTGTAGGCACAGATCATTCTGCCGAGAATTTAACGGGTTTTTATACTAAATATGGAGATGGTGCTGCTGATATTGCGCCATTATTTGGTTTGAATAAAAGACAAGGCAAGCAATTATTAAAATACTTGGGTGCACCAAAGCATCTTTATGAAAAAGTGCCTACTGCTGATTTAGAAGAAGATAAACCCCAGTTACCTGATGAGGAAGCGCTAGGTGTAAGCTATAATGATATCGATGATTATTTAGAAGGTAAATCAGTACCTAGTGATGCAAAGACTACAATAGAAAATCATTATATTAAAACTGCACATAAAAGAGAGTTAGCATATACAAGATATACTTGGCCAAAAAATTAATTAAGTTCAAAATATTTTTAGTGACAAAATAAAAAGATGTTGGTAAAATAACTTGAATTTATTAGCAGAAAGGAAAATGGTCATGTCAGTGATAACATCTAATCCATGGTTAATGGTTTTAGCGATTTTTATTATAAACGTTGCCTATGTAACGTGTCTTACAATGAGAACAATATTAACACTTAAAGGTTATCGCTATGTAGCTGCAATTGTCAGCTTTTTAGAAGTTCTTGTGTATGTCGTTGGATTAGGTATGGTAATGTCTAGTTTAGATCAAATTCAAAATGTGTTCGCATATGCGTTTGGATTTTCAATTGGGATTATTGTAGGTATGAAAATAGAAGAGAAATTAGCGCTAGGTTATACTGTCGTTAACGTTACCTCGTCTGAATATGAGTTAGATTTACCACGACAATTAAGAGATTTAGGTTATGGTGTAACGCACTACACAGCATATGGTCGTGATGGAAATCGATTAATCTTACAAATTTTAACACCAAGACGTTTTGAATTTAAATTAATAGAGACTATTAAGCAAATAGATGAAAAAGCCTTTATCGTAGCGTATGAGCCTCGTACAATTCACGGTGGTTTCTGGGCGAAAGGTGTCAGAAATAAAAAACTTAAACAATATGATACGGATGAAGTTGAAAGTATATGAAAAAACAGCAAAAATTTAAAGTAGAAGAAAATGAGACAATTCAAGATTGTTTACAACGCATGCGTGATGCAGGATACACACCTGTGAAGCGCTTTGAAAAACCACTTTATAAAGAGAATAAAGATGGAACTTTCGAAGTTTATAAACAAGAAATAGAATTTGTTGGTAAAATTTTACAATAATGATTGGCAAACCGTTATGGAATCACATGTCCATAACGGTTGTTTTTATCGGCGCTTAATTTTTTTATACAGATAGTTGAAAAGGTTTATACTTTTCACAAGAATTCTGTTAAACTAATATTGAAAAGGATAAACACGAACTTTTATTAAAAATTATGTTTTAATGTACATGTTTTAAGGCGTAATACTAACAAAATTTATGTATGATAGGAGCTTATTTCAATGATTGAACGTTATTCTAGAGAAGAAATGTCTAATATTTGGACTGACCAAAACCGCTATGAGGCGTGGTTAGAGGTGGAAATCCTTGCGTGTGAAGCATGGAGTAAATTAGGAGATATACCTACAGAAGATGTAAAAAAAATACGTCAAAATGCCAAGGTTGATGTGGCGCGTGCACAAGAAATTGAACAAGAAACACGTCATGATGTTGTTGCATTTACAAGACAAGTATCAGAAACGCTTGGTGAGGAACGTAAATGGGTCCACTACGGTCTGACATCAACAGATGTTGTAGACACTGCATTAAGTTATGTTATTAAACAAGCGAACGATATTATTGAAAAAGATTTAGAGCGTTTTATTGAAGTATTGGCGAAAAAAGCAAAAGACTATAAATATACATTAATGATGGGACGTACACATGGTGTACATGCTGAACCAACAACATTTGGTGTTAAGATGGCATTATGGTACACAGAAATGAAACGTAATTTAGAACGTTTCAAGCGTGTAAGAGAAGAAATAGAAGTTGGTAAAATGAGTGGTGCAGTAGGTACTTTTGCAAATATCCCGCCTGAAATTGAAGCATATGTTTGTGAACATTTAGGTCTAGACACAGCGGCAGTTTCAACACAAACATTACAACGTGATCGCCATGCTTATTACATTGCAACACTTGCTTTAATTGGTACATCAATGGAGAAATTCGCTGTAGAAATACGTAACTTGCAAAAAACTGAAACTCGTGAAGTAGAAGAAGCATTCGCGAAAGGTCAAAAAGGATCTTCTGCAATGCCGCATAAACGTAATCCAATTGGTTCAGAAAATATTACTGGTATCGCACGTGTGATTAGAGGGTACGTAACAACTGCATATGAGAACGTACCACTATGGCATGAACGTGATATTTCACATTCATCTGCAGAACGTATTATGTTGCCGGATGTTACAATTGCATTAGATTATGGATTAAATCGTTTCACAAATATTGTAGAAAGATTAACAGTATTTGAAGATAATATGCTTGATAATATAGATAAAACATTTGGTTTAATTTATTCACAACGAGTATTACTTGCCTTAATAAATAAAGGTTTGGCTCGTGAAGCTGCATATGATAAAGTACAACCAAAGGCTATGGAATCTTGGGAAACAAAAACGCCGTTTAGAACTTTAATCGAACAGGATGAGTCAATTACAGAGTTATTGACTAAAGAAGATTTAGATGAATGCTTTAATCCGAAGCACCATTTAAACCAAGTAGATACAATTTTCCAAAGAGCCGGTTTAGAATAATTGAATTTTTCAAGTGAAATCGTTACACTTTAATGTATTAGTACGTTAAACTGAGATTAAATTGAAAAATACAGGGGTTGTTTTAAATGCAAATAGAAAAATTAAAAGGGAAAGCATTAGATGAATTGTTTGATGCTATTTTAACACTAGAAAATAGAGAAGAATGTTATCAGTTCTTTGATGATTTATGCACTGTTAATGAAATTCAGTCATTATCACAGCGGTTACAAGTAGCGAAAATGATTAAACAAGGCTATACGTACGCAACAATTGAACAAGAGTCTGGTGCATCAACAGCAACTATTTCACGTGTAAAAAGATCATTGCAATGGGGTAATGATGCTTATACGATGATTCTAGAGCGCATGAACATAGAAACGGCCGATTAACGATTTCGCAAATTAGAAAATAAAAGATTAGGCTTAGTTGAGCTAACGATAAGATATTTTACATCTTTGTCGTTAGCTTTTTTGTTTTAATAAGAAATATTATTTGCGCTATAAAAAAGTCTTTTTTTATATGTAGGCACATATTGAAACTTAATGTAAATGTTTATAAAAGGAAAGTGAGGCAATTGATATGTAACAATGAAATAAATATAATAATCAATGAACTGACTTGTGGAATTGAATGAAAGGAAGTAACGATATGTTCAAAAAATTGTTATTTGGGCTGATAGTGTTATTTGGCCTGATAATGTTATTGCTGTTAGTCCTTATAGTTGGAATATTTTTGGCAGTATTTTCAAATCCATACACACCCACTAAATCGAGTATTGTAAAACCTACCAATGCATTGCCAATCATTACTAAAGCACAAGGAATTACACGTGTAAATGGTCATGTAATTGTAAATAAAAAATATAAACTCCCACCACAATACCAGCCAGGTGAAGATAAAATCGCGAAACAAAATTTTAATAAATTATTGGCTAAGGGTGAAGCAGACCAATTAGATTTAAAATTTTCTAGTGGTTATCGAAGTTATAGAGAACAACAAAAAGTAGTGAAAGATTTTGAAGAAAAAGATGGTAAAAAAGTTGCGCATCAATACACTGCAAAACCTGGACAATCAGAACATCAAACAGGTCTTGCATTTGATGTTGGTACCAATAAACCGTTAGATGATTTTCATAAAGATTTTGAGAAAACCAAAGAAGGTCGTTGGATAGAGCAAAATGCGTCAGACTATGGCTTTATTATTAGATATCCAAAAGGTCAATCACATGAAACAGGTTATGCATACGAGGCATGGCATCTTCGTTATGTTGGTAAACCGCTTGCCAAAATTATTGATGAACAAGATACTAATTTAGAAAGTTACTATCATTTAAATGAAAAATGAAATTAAACAAACAAATCACTTCGAAAATTCGGAGTGGTTTTTTCTACATCATTTTTAGAACTCATAGCATAAAAATGATATAATCTAATGTATGCTAAAAGAAGGAGTAACATGTTATGGATGAGATTAAAAAGTGGAAGCATATTTTTAAATTAGATCCTGCAAAGTCAATTAGTGACAAGGATTTAGAGCGGATTTGTAAATCTGGGACCGATGCCATTATGATAGGTGGTACAGATAATGTTACCGAAGATAATGTTTCACACTTAATGAAAAAAGTTAAGACTCATTCCGTACCGCTAGTATTTGAATTTTCAAATGTAGAGAGTATTGTGCCAGGATTCGATTTATATTTTATACCTACAGTGTTAAATAGCATGGATGTAAAGTTTCATAATGGTATGCTCTTAGAAGCACTGAAAAATTATGGGTATTTAATCGATTTTGAAGAAATAGTATTCGAAGGTTATGTTGTACTAAATCCCGATTGTAAAGTGGCAAAATTAACACAAGCCAACACACAAATAACAACAGAAGATATTGAAGCTTATGCGCAAATGATTAATGATATTTATAAATTACCGATTATGTATATCGAATATAGCGGGGTTTATGGAGAGGTTGATATGGTAGAAGCAGCGGCTGATTCATTATCTAATACACAATTATTTTATGGTGGTGGTATTAGTGATTATGAAGAAGCAGAGGCAATGGCTTCTGTAGCTGATACAATCATCGTCGGCAACGTTATTTATGAAGATATAAATAAAGCACTAAAAACAGTTAAGATAAAGGAGACACATAAATGAATGCATTAGTTAATAAAATGAATGATGAACAAAGCCAGGCAGTACGTACAACAGAGGGCCCATTACTTATAATGGCAGGCGCGGGTTCAGGTAAAACGCGTGTCTTAACACACCGTATTGCTTACTTGTTAGATGAAAAAGGAGTGTCTCCGTATAACGTTTTAGCGATTACTTTTACAAATAAAGCAGCTAAGGAAATGAAAGAACGTGTCCAAACTTTAGTTGGTGAACAAGCTGAAGTTATTTGGATGTCAACATTCCACTCAATGTGTGTGAGAATTCTTAGAAGAGACGCAGATCGTATTGGTATTGAGAGAAACTTTACGATTATTGATCCGACTGACCAAAAATCAGTTATTAAAGATGTTTTAAAAAATGAAAATATAGATAGTAAGAAATTTGAACCTAGAATGTTTATAGGCGCAATTAGCAATTTAAAAAATGAATTAAAGACACCTGAGGATGCGCAAAAAGAAGCGAATGACTACCATACTCAAATGGTTGCGACTGTATACAAAGGTTACCAACGTCAACTTTCAAGAAATGAAGCACTAGACTTTGATGATTTAATTATGGTCACAATCCGATTATTTGAACGTGTTCCAGAAGTATTAGATTATTACCAAAACAAATTCCAATACATCCATGTGGATGAATATCAAGATACGAATAAGGCGCAATACACATTAGTGAAATTATTAGCATCAAAATTCAAAAATTTATGTGTAGTAGGGGATTCCGATCAATCAATTTACGGTTGGCGTGGGGCAGATATCCAAAACATCTTGTCATTTGAAGAAGATTATCCTGAGGCAAAAACAATTTTCTTAGAACAAAATTATCGTTCTACTAAAAACATATTAAATGCAGCAAATGAAGTTATTAAAAATAATTCAGAGCGTAAACCTAAGGGGTTATGGACAGGCAATACAGATGGCGATAAAATTCATTACTATGAAGCAACAACTGAACGCGATGAAGCAGAATATGTCGTACGTGAAATCATGAAACATCAACGAAATGGTAAGAAATATAAAGATATGGCAATTCTATATCGTACCAATGCCCAATCACGTGTACTGGAAGAAACCTTTATGAAATCTAATATTCCTTATACTATGGTTGGGGGTCAAAAGTTCTACGATAGAAAAGAAATTAAAGATTTATTAAGTTATTTAAGAATAATTGCAAACAGTAATGATGATATTAGCTTACGTCGTGTTATCAATATTCCAAAACGTGGTATTGGTCCATCTTCAGTAGATAAAATTCAAGCTTATGCCGTTCAAAATGATTTGAGTATGTTTGATGCGCTAGCAGAAGTTGATTTTATTGGTTTATCAAAAAAAGTAACACAAGAATGTATTACTTTTTACGATATGATGCAAAACATCATCAAACAACAAGAGTTTTTAGAAATTACAGAGATTGTAAATGAAGTATTAGAAAAATCAGGTTATCGTGAAATGTTAGAACGTGAGCAAACGTTAGAATCTAGAAGTAGATTAGAAAATATTGATGAGTTTATGTCTGTACCAAAGGATTATGAAGAAAATACTCCGTTAGAAGAACAATCCTTGATAAACTTCCTTACTGACCTATCATTAGTTGCTGATATAGATGAAGCGCAAATTGAAGACGGTATAACGTTGATGACAATGCACTCTGCTAAAGGTTTAGAATTCCCAATTGTTTTTATAATGGGTATGGAAGAATCACTATTTCCACATATTAGAGCGATTAAAAGCGATGATGAGCATGAAATGCAAGAAGAAAGACGTATTTGTTATGTGGCTATTACACGTGCAGAAGAAACATTATACTTAACACATGCTACATCTAGAATGTTATTTGGTAGACCACAGTCTAATATGGCATCTCGATTCTTAAGAGAGATTCCTGAAGATTTATTAGAAAATGAATCTAAGCGTAAGTCTAGTTCTCAAAGTAAAGGGAATAGTTTCCAATCAGCTACAAAACAACCAGCTAAAAGATCACATAGTCAAAAGACTACTAGTTCAAGAAAAACTCAATCAACAACTAATTGGAATGTTGGTGATAAAGTGATGCATAAATCATGGGGTGAGGGTATGGTTAGTAATGTGAAGGAAAAAAATGGCTCAGTAGAATTAGATATTATCTTTAAATCAGAAGGACCGAAACGTTTATTAGCACAGTTTGTACCAATTGAGAAGAAGGGGGAGTAACAAGTGGCTGATTTGCAATCGCGTGTGAATGAATTACATGAATTATTAAATCGATATAGCTATGAATATTATGTTCAAGATAATCCATCTGTGCCTGATAGCGAGTATGATAAGTTGTTACACGAATTAATAGATATTGAAACAACTCATCCTGAATATCGAACAGAAGATTCACCCACAGTGAGAGTAGGTGGTAGTGCGCAATCAACATTTGAGAAAGTGCAACATGATACCCCTATGCTTAGTTTAGGCAATGCATTTAACGAAGAAGATTTGAGGAAGTTTGATCAACGTATACGTGACAACATCGGTGACGTAGAGTATATGTGTGAATTAAAGATAGACGGTTTAGCCGTGTCATTAAAATATGAAGACGGAAGATTTGTCCAAGGATTAACACGTGGCGATGGTACTACAGGTGAAGATATAACAGAAAACTTAAAAACCATTCACGCTATTCCTTTAAAAATTAATGAACCTAGAACATTTGAAGTTCGTGGTGAAGCATATATGCCTAGAAAATCATTTTTTAATTTGAATGAAGCTAAAGCAGAAAATGATGAACAGCCTTTTGCAAATCCAAGAAACGCAGCTGCAGGTTCACTAAGACAATTAGATTCTAAACTTGCAGCTAAACGTAAATTAAGCGTCTTCTTATATAGTGTGAATGATTTTACACAATTTAACGCAGATACTCAAAGCGAAGCGTTAGATGAGTTAGACCAATTAGGATTTAAAACAAATCAAGCACGCCAACGTGTTAAAACGATAGATGAAGTGTTGGCTTATATTGAAAAATGGACAGAGCAACGGGAAGATTTGCCATATGATATTGATGGCATAGTAATTAAAGTGAATGCTTTAGAACAACAAGAAGAACTTGGATTTACGCAAAAATCACCGCGTTGGGCTATTGCATATAAATTCCCTGCAGAAGAAGTAATAACAGAGTTGTTAGATATTGAGTTAAGCATTGGTAGAACGGGTGTAGTGACACCAACTGCAATATTAGAACCGGTAAAAGTTGCAGGAACTACTGTTTCTCGCGCTTCTTTACATAATGAAGATTTGATACATGAGAAAGATATTAGAATTGGCGACAGTGTTGTCATTAAAAAAGCTGGAGATATTATCCCAGAAGTTATCAAAAGTGTGTTAGAAAGACGTCCTGAAAATGCAGAGCAATATCATATGCCTACACATTGTCCTAGTTGTGATCATGAGTTAGTAAGGATCGAAGGTGAGGTTGCACTACGTTGCATCAATCCGAAATGCCAAGCACAGTTAGTGGAAGGTTTAATACATTTTGTTTCTAGACAAGCTATGAACATTGACGGTCTAGGTACGAAAATTATTCAACAATTATATGAAAATAAACTGATAAAAGATGTAGCTGATATTTTCTACCTTACGAAAGAGGATTTAGAGCCACTTGATCGCATGGGTGAGAAGAAAATTGATAACCTGCTTAAAGCTATCGAGTTAGCAAAATCTAATTCTCTTGAACAATTATTATTTGGATTGGGTATAAGACATTTAGGTGTAAAAGCAAGTCAAGTTATAGCGGAAAAATATAGTACTATGGATAAGTTGTTCGATGTTACGGAAGAAGATTTGATAGCAATCCATGATATTGGACATAAATTAGCCCAATCAGTAGTAACTTATTTAGAAAATGAAGATATCCGCGCACTTATTGAAAAATTAAAAGTTAAAAATGTTAATATGACTTATAAAGGTGTTAAGACAAGTGAACTTGAAGGGCATCCTGAATTTAAAGATAAAACAATTGTTCTTACTGGTAAGTTGTATCAAATGACACGAAATGAAGCATCAAAATGGTTAGCGTTACAAGGTGCAAAAGTAACTAATAGTGTTACTAAAAGTACAGATTTAGTTATTGCAGGTGAGGACGCTGGTTCTAAGCTGACTAAAGCAGAAAAATTTGGTACAGATGTTTGGTCTGAAGAAGATTTTGTTCAGAAACAAAAAGAAATTGAGGGATAGAGGAGATAATGCATGAAAAGAACGATAATATTAATCATTTCAGCAATTTTTGTATTATCAGCATGTGGTCAAAATGAAGAGAAACCAAAAGAAAAGTCAAAGGATAACGAACAGCAACAAGAATCAGGTTCTGTAAAAGAAATCGCGACAGATAAAAATGTACAAGGTGATAACTACAGAACAATTTTACCTTTTAAAGAAAGTCAGGCCCGAGGAATATTACAAGAGAATATGGCTAATAGTTATAATGGAGAAGACTTTGAAAATGGGCTTCTAGATTTAAGTAAAAGCGTATTTCCAACAGACGAATATTTATATCAAGACGGTCAATACCTAGATAAATCCACAATTAATGCGTTTTTAAGTCCGAAGTATACGAAATCTGAAGTGGATAAGATGGATGAAGACGAGCGTAAAGAGAAAAAAGCAAATGAAAATTTAGGGCTTAACCCTTCTCACAATGGTGAAACAGATCCTGAAAAAATCGCTGAAAATTCACCAGCCTATTTATCTAACATTTTAGAACAGGATTTTTATGGTAGTGGTGATACTAAAGGTAAAAAAATCAAAGGTATGACAATAGGTTTAGCAATGAATAGTACATACTATTATCAAAAAGAAAAAGATGGCGAAACTTATAGTAAAGATTTAGATGATAAAGAAATTAAAAAGCAAGGTAAGCAAATGGCAGGGGAAATTCTATCTAGAGTTCGCGAGCATAAAGAATTGAAAGAAATACCAATCCATTTTGCAATCTACAGACAAACTGGGGAAAATTCTATTGTGCCTGGAGAGTTTATTGCAGGTACAACTGTCGAAGAAGGCAAAACTCGCATCAATGACTGGAAAGATATTAATCAAAAAACAGTTTTATTACCCTCACAAGAAGCGGCTGATTTAGATGAAAACTTAAATAATGATTTTAAACAATTTAATGATGATTTACAAACTTATTTCAATAACTTTACTCAAGCAGTCGGAACGGTTAAATTTGATAAAAAAGAAGCGAAACAATTATCTGTCGATGTACCAATTGATTACTATGGTAAAGCAGAAACGATTGGTATTACGCAGTATGTAACAGAACAAGCAGAAAAATATTTTGATGATATTGATGAATATGAAATTCATATTAAAGATGGTAATAATCCAAAAGCCTTAATTAGTAAAGCAAAAGGTGATAAAGAACCTCAAGTTCATATTTATAAAAATAATAATTAATAAACATATGTAAAATAACACCCTTCAAAATTGTCACTCTAAGTCAATTTTGAAGGGTGTCTTTATATTAATATGAACGTTTAGAACGTATTTATTCTTTAATAATTTGCTTGACCCTGTTGAGGTCTTTTTCGACAAAATCCCCCGGTTTTTTAGTATATTTACTAACGAGGTAAGTTACAATCACACTTGCTAAGAAACCAGGAATAATTTCATACATACCAAATATCTCATTGATATTAGCTAAAGGTTTTATCCAAGCAATCCAAATAATAACGACTACTGCACCTGTAATCATTCCAGATAAAGCTCCTGCATGCGATAGGCCTTTCCAGTATAGTGAGAAGATGACTAAAGGACTGAAAGCAGCGCCAAATCCTGCCCATGCATTTCCGACTAAATTTAAAATAGTATCATTTGGAGACCAAGCAATCCAAATAGCAACAATGGCTACTAACAATACAGACAATCTACCAACCATCACGAATTCTTTTTCATGTTCTCGGGCTTTATCTTCTCCACGAATTAATTTATAAAAATCTTCAGTTAATGAACTAGACGTTACAAGTAACTGAGATGATATTGTACTCATAATTGCTGCCAATATTGCTGCTAATAAGAAACCACCTACAAGCGGATGGAATAAAATCTGGCTCATGACTATAAATAGAGTTTCAGGGTCTTCTAATTGAATATTGCGTTCAGAAATAAAGGCAATACCAGTAAGCCCAACCGCTACAGCGCCTAACAAACCTATAACCATCCAACTAATACCAAGTCGTCTCGCTTTAGGTAATAGTTTATGTGTTTTAATAGACATAAATCTAACGATGATATGTGGTTGGCCAAAGTAGCCCAACCCCCAAGCAAATAATGAAATTATACCTAATACTGTTGTACCTTTAAATAAATTCATGTTTGTCGGTTTCATTTCAGCTACTTGTCTAAACGTATCTAAACCGCTGAGCTCTATGAGTGCAACAATAGGTACCATGACCATAGCAATTAACATGATAACACCTTGGAAGAAATCTGTAATAGAAACGGCTAAATAACCTCCAAAGAAAGTATAGAATATGACAATAGCCGCTACAATAATAAGCCCCCAATGATAGTTCAAACCAAAAGCACTTTCGAATAATTTACCCCCTGAAACAAAACCAGAGTGTGTATATAGCGTGAAGAAGACTACAATAATTAAACCTGAAATGATTTTTATATAATTATTTTGATCATTCAGTCTATTTTTGAAAAAATCTGGTAATGTAATTGCATCACCTGCGAGCTCAGTATAAACTCTTAACCTAGGCGCTACGACAAAGTAGTTCACATATGCGCCTAAAGATAGACCAATTGTAATCCACATTGCTGAAAGACCAGTGCTATAAACAGAGCCTGGTAACCCCATAATCATCCAACCACTCATATCCGATGCCCCAGCTGAAAGAGCAGTGACATAAGGACCAATACTTCTGCCTCCAAGCATAAATTCACTCAAATTACTTGTAGACTGTTTATATCCATAATAACCAATAACGAGTAGTATAATGAAATATATTACAATCATAATATAAGTCTGCCAACTCGCTTGAACTTGATTAGCTAATGAAGTGCCCAAAATCAGCATGGTTCATCATCTCCCTTTGTCTTTATCTATTAAATTGTTGTACATGAATGATTATACAATGAAATTTATAAATAGAGTAGAACTATTTTTATTTTTAAAGATATATTACCTATCACAACATACCATTAAACGCTTACATACCATTGTTGTAATGATACACTTGTTATAAATTTTTGTGATTTATTATGCAAATTAAAGAAGAGTTATCTATAGATAAAGTTAATGAATCCATTAAAATTTAAAAAGTAAATAGTACAACCTGCGAAATTAAATCGCTTTAATTTGTGTATATTATTGAAAAACTTAGATTTTTGGCTGGAATTTTGGTACAATTTTGTAATGAATGAGTAAAAAGGAGGCTTTTATTTAATGGCTAAAGTTACACGAGAAGAAGTTGAACACATCGCTAATTTAGCAAGACTTCAAATTACTGAAGATGAAACTGCAGAAATGCAAAACACTTTAGAAAGTATTTTAAACTTTGCTAACCAAATAGATACAGCGGATACAAGTAACATTGAACCAACATATCATGTATTAGATTTACAAAATGTATTACGTGAAGATAAAGCAGTCGAGGGCATTCCCCAAGAACTTGCATTAAAAAATGCTAAAGAGACGGAAGATGGACAATTTAAAGTACCATCTATCATGAATGAGGAGGACGCTTAAGATGACGATCCGTTATGAATCTGTGGAGAATTTAATCAGCTTAATCAAAAATAAAGAAATAAAACCATCACAAATTGTTAATGACATTTACGATGCAATTGAAGAAACGGATCCAACTATTAAATCATTTCTTGCGTTAGATAAAGAAAATGCAATTAAGAAAGCACAAGAGCTTGATGAGTTACAAGCTAAGGACCAAATGGAAGGTAAGTTATTCGGTATCCCAATGGGAATTAAAGATAACATTATTACTGAAGGTGTGGAAACAACTTGTGCTAGTAAAATGTTAGAAGGATTTGTACCGATTTATGAATCAACTGTAATGAATAAGTTACATAATGAAAATGCGGTACTTATCGGTAAATTGAATATGGACGAATTTGCAATGGGTGGTTCTACAGAAACATCTTATTTCAAAAAGACAGTAAATCCATTCGATCATACTGCAGTTCCAGGTGGCTCATCTGGTGGTTCAGCAGCAGCTGTAGCAGCAGGCTTAGTACCGTTTAGTTTAGGTTCAGATACTGGTGGCTCAATCCGTCAACCAGCTGCATATTGTGGTATCGTAGGTCTAAAACCAACTTATGGACGTGTATCTCGTTTCGGTCTTGTTGCATTCGCATCATCATTAGATCAAATTGGTCCATTGACACGTACAGTTAAAGATAATGCACTAGTACTAGAGGCAATTACAGGCGTTGACGAAAATGATTCAACAAGCGCTCCTGTTGAAGAAGCTGATTATACAGCTGACATAGGAAAAGACATCAAAGGCCTTAAAGTAGCTTTACCAAGTGAATATTTAGGAGAAGGTATTTCTGATGAGGTTAAAGATTCAGTAAAAGAAGCAGTTGAAACACTAAAATCATTAGGTGCAACAGTTGAAGAAGTTTCATTACCTAATACGAAGTATGGTATTCCATCTTACTATGTCATAGCGTCTTCAGAAGCGTCATCAAACTTATCTCGTTTTGACGGTATAAGATATGGCTATCATTCGCCTGAAGCTAATTCATTAGAAGAATTATATAAAATGTCTAGAAGTGAAGGTTTCGGTGAAGAAGTTAAACGTCGTATCTTCTTAGGTACATTTGCATTAAGCTCAGGATATTACGATGCCTTCTACAAAAAATCACAAAAAGTTAGAACTTTAATTAAGAATGACTTTGATCGTATTTTTGAAAATTATGATGTTGTAGTAGGTCCTACTACACCAACAACTGCATTTAATTTAGGTGAAGAAATTGATGATCCACTTACAATGTATGCGAACGATTTACTAACAACGCCTGTAAACTTAGCAGGGTTACCAGGTATTTCTGTACCGTGTGGACAATCAAATGGTCGACCAATTGGCTTACAATTTATCGGTAAACCTTTTGACGAAAAAACATTGTACCGTGTCGCTTACCAATATGAAACACAATTCAATTTTCATAATGAATACGAAAAATTATAAGGAGTGGAAATCATGCATTTTGAAACAGTTATTGGGCTAGAAGTCCATGTTGAGTTGAAAACAGATTCTAAAATGTTCTCATCATCACCAGCGCATTTTGGAGCGAAACCAAACTCAAATACAAATGTAATTGACCTTGCATATCCTGGTGTTTTGCCAGTAGTAAATAAACGTGCAGTTGATTGGGCTATGAGAGCATCAATGGCATTAAATATGGAAATTGCTACGGAATCAAAATTTGACCGTAAAAACTATTTCTATCCAGATAATCCAAAAGCATATCAAATATCACAGTTTGACCAACCAATTGGTGAAAATGGCTATATTGATATCGAGGTTGATGGAGAGACAAAACGTATTGGTATCACACGTTTACACATGGAAGAAGATGCTGGTAAATCAACACATAAAGATGGCTATTCTTTAGTTGATTTAAATAGACAAGGTACGCCATTAATTGAAATCGTATCTGAACCAGACATTCGTTCTCCTCAAGAAGCGTATGCATACTTAGAAAAATTACGTTCTATTATTCAATATACAGGCGTTTCTGATTGTAAAATGGAAGAAGGCTCACTACGTTGTGATGCTAATATTTCTTTACGCCCATATGGTCAAGAAGAATTTGGTACAAAAGCAGAACTTAAAAACTTAAATTCATTCACGTATGTTCGTAAAGGATTAGAATATGAAGAAAAACGCCAAGAAGAAGAATTGTTAAACGGTGGGGAAATTCTTCAAGAAACACGTAGATTTGATGAATCTAATGGTAAAACATTATTAATGCGTGTTAAGGAAGGTTCTGACGACTATCGTTACTTCCCGGAACCAGATATCGTTCCTTTATTCGTTGATGATGAATGGAAAGAACGTGTTCGTCAAACAATCCCAGAATTACCAGATGAAAGAAAAGAAAAATATGTTAACCAATTTGGTTTACCAGCTTATGATGCACATGTACTTACACTTACTAAAGAAATGTCAGATTTCTTCGAAGGTGCTGTAGCACAAGGTGCTGACGTCAAATTAACATCTAACTGGTTAATGGGCGGGGTAAACGAGTATTTAAATAAAAACCAAATTGAATTATTAGATACTAAACTTACACCTGAAAACTTAGCTGGAATGATTAAATTAATCGAAGACGGCACAATGAGTAGTAAAATTGCTAAAAAAGTATTCCCAGAACTTGCCGAAAATGGTGGGGATGCCAAGCAAATTATGGAAGATAAAGGCTTAGTTCAAATCTCGGATGAGGCAACACTTCTTAAGTTTGTTAATGAAGCATTAGATAATAATGAACAATCAATTGAAGACTATAAAAATGGTAAAGGTAAGGCAATGGGCTTCTTAGTTGGTCAAATTATGAAAGCTTCAAAAGGCCAAGCCAATCCACAACTAGTCAACCAATTATTGAAACAAGAATTAGATAAAAGATAATAAGTTAACACATAGATATTTATAAATACTAAATTGTTATCATGTGTATTAAATCTATAACTAGTACTAGCGGGCTGGGACAATTAAATTGTCTCAGCCTTAATCATTTTATTTGCAACAACTAAAGTTCCACTTCGCTAAAGAAGCACTTCTTAATTTATTAGTTAGTGCTTCTTATGCATGAGCGGAAGCTCAGTTAAACCTTTTAATCCTAGTTATCTTTTACAGGGGAGCGAAGTAATATTTTTTATAAAAATTAAATTTCTTTGTCGCTCTTGATTTTTGCACGTTGTTACATATTTTCTTTTAAAATTTAACCTAAAATGCTTTTATCATCTATGTAAATCATTTAATATAGGTAATGAGTATACGAAGTTGAGGGATAAATTATGAGAAAACGAGCTAGAATCATTTATAACCCAACATCTGGCAAAGAACTTTTTAAACGTACCTTACCAGATGTTTTAATTAAATTAGAAAAAGCAGGTTTTGAAACAAGTGCTTATGCAACTGAAAAAGTCGGAGATGCTACAACAGAAGCAACACGTTGTTTAGAACAAAATTACGATGTACTCATAGCCGCAGGTGGTGATGGCACTTTAAACGAAGTTATCAATGGCATAGCAGAAAAAGCCAATAGACCAAGTTTAGGTATCATTCCGATGGGCACTGTTAATGATTTTGGTCGAGCGTTACATTTACCTACTGATATAATGAGTGCGATTGATGTCATCATAGAAGGTCACATTACGCGTGTAGATATAGGGAAAATGAATAGTCGCTATTTTATTAATTTAGCGGCAGGAGGACAATTAACTCAAGTATCGTATGAAACACCGAGCAAATTAAAATCCATTGTTGGACCGTTTGCATATTATATAAAAGGGTTTGAAATGTTACCGCAAATGAAAGCAGTAGATATCCGCATTGAATATGATGATGAATTATTTCAAGGAGAAGCGCTTTTATTTTTGCTTGGCTTGACTAATTCAATGGCAGGTTTTGAGAAATTAGTGCCTGATGCGAAATTAGATGATGGTTATTTTACTTTGATTATCGTTGAAAAGGCAAATCTTGCTGAACTAGGCCATATTATGACTTTAGCATCAAGAGGTGAACATACGAAACACCCAAAGGTACATTATAAAAAGGCGAAATCTATAAGTGTTTCCTCATTTACTGATATGCAACTCAATGTAGATGGTGAATATGGTGGTAAACTACCAGGTAATTTCTTAAATTTGAAACAACATATTGAAGTGTTTACACCAAGTGATATACAAAACGAAGAAATAGTTGAACAATAAAATACAGAATAAACTACGAGGTTAGGTCAGTCTATAAATATTCCTAACCTCTTTTAGTGTGGGGTGAAATAATGAACGCAATTCAAAAAAATGAAGTCGTAGAGGGCAAAGTTGTAGATTTAACGCATGAAGGTCATGGTGTTGTTAAATTCGATCGTTATCCTGTTTTTGTTCCTAATGCATTAATTGACGAAATAATTGAATTTAAAGTGATTAAAGTAAAAAAGAATTTTGCAATAGGTAAACTAATCACTATTAAAGAACAAAGTGAGTCACGTGTAGAACCACCATGTGTCTATTATTATAAATGTGGTGGCTGCCAGTTACAGCATATGACTTATCAAGCGCAATTAAATATGAAAAAAGAACAAGTGGTAAATTTATTTCAACGAAAAGCAGGATTTAAAGATGTTGTTATACACGATACAATTGGAATGGAGAACCCTTGGTATTACAGAAATAAATCACAAATTCCAGTAGGAAAAAATAATGAGCATGAAATAATAACTGGGTTTTATCGTCAGCGCAGTCATGACATAATCGATATGGATGAATGTTTAATACAAGATAGTTTACATCAAGACGTAATAAATAAGGTTAAAGTATGGTTTAACGAACTTAATGTGAGTGTTTATAATGAACATCAGAAACAAGGATTAATGCGACATGTCGTTATTAGAACTGGGCACCACTCAAGAGAATTAATGGTTATCTTTGTCACAAATGGCAAAAAATTTAAACAAAGTGATGTTATAACAGAGAGATTAGTAGCTGACTTTCCAGAAATTGTCAGTGTTAAACAAAATATAAATACAACACATTCCAATGTAATTATGGGAGATAATTCATATACTTTATATGGAAAAGATGAGATTGAAGATACATTATCTGATGTTACATTTAAAATAAATGACCAATCATTTTATCAAATTAATTCAATACAGACTGAAAAGTTATATCAACGTGCTATAGAATATGCTGAACTACAAGGTGAAGAAGTAGTGCTTGATACGTATTGTGGTATTGGTACTATTGGATTATACATGGCTCCAAAAGCGAAGCATGTCTATGGGGTTGAAGTTGTACCTGAGGCAATAAAGGATGCGCAGTTAAATGCGACTATAAACCAATTTGAAAATACTACTTTTGTCTGTGGTAAGGCCGAAGATGTTATCTTAAAATGGGAATCAGAAGGAATTAAACCAGATGTAGTAATGGTTGATCCACCGCGTAAAGGGTGTGACGAAACATTTTTGGAAACTTTATTAGAATTAAACCCCAAAAAGATCGTCTACATTTCCTGCAATCCATCGACACAGCAGCGCGATGCTCAATTACTAGCACAACATTATAAATTAACCCAAATAACACCTGTAGATATGTTTCCTCATACAACGCACGTTGAAACTGTTGCACAATTTGAGAGACTTTAGATTTAAATCATTAGGTTAATAGAATGTTTTATTATATATAGTAATTGTGAAAGTAATTAATTATTTGTTTACTGAGTATTGCAGATTATTGCAAACAGAGTAAGTTTGTTAAAATTTAATTACAAGCAACTAAATTTGTTGAAAAGCCCTTTATTAGTGGAGATAATCGTTGTATACTCTAGGTAATAACGAATGACATGGAGGGGTGACTGATGTTCAAAATTGATTTGTTTTCGAGCAAAAAGGCGCTTGAAGGCTTTATCTTATTTCAATTTACAATTGTGATGATAAGCATTTTAGTATCTTATAAAATAGCTTATTCTATGACACATATTATTGAACAGAATATTGTTTTAAATTTGTTGCTTGGCATAATAGGTTTTGCAGTTGTATACTTCTTACATGAATTTATTCATAACATTATGTTTCGAATGTTTTCAAAAGGTAATAAACCTACGTATCGGATTCGATTAGGTTTAATGACAACACATATGCCGAACGTTTATTTTAAAAAATGGCAGTACATCAGCATCATGTTGGCTCCATTAGTCATCATTACAAGTGCGATATTCATACTATTTTCTTTCTTTGCATATTCATCATTTATATTTATAGCATGTTTCCACATAGGATACTGTGTGTTGGATTTGTACTTTCTATCAGGTGCATTCAATAAAAACGTGCAATTGATTGAAGACACAGAAGATGGCATTATATTTTACACGAAAGCTTCACTTCAAGACTTACAAATAGAAGCAAAATAGCTTATATTTAATATAAATTGTTTTTAATTAGAGAGTTAGTATTCTACTATTAAAATACATATTGACGATACGTTCGTTATGTATTTTAATAGCTAGAACTAACTCTTTTTTAATGAGCAAATTTGAAGAATTATAATATAGTAAATTGTAAGATATAAGTAATGTAAAGTTTGAAACTTAGTAAAAAGAGGAGGTGAGGACATTGTCAGAGAGAAGAATTATTCATATTGATATGGACTGTTTTTTTGCGCAAGTTGAAATGAGAGATAATCCAAAATTAAAAGGAAAACCAGTTATTGTAGGTGGTAAAGCAAGTGGTAGAGGCGTTGTTTCTACAGCGTCTTATGAAGCAAGAAAATATGGTGTCCACTCTGCAATGCCCACCGCTCAGGCTCATAAACTTTGCCCAAATGGTTATTACGTGACGCCTCGGTTTGAAGCTTATAGGGAAGCATCAGAACATATCATGAATATATTTAAAAGTTATACTGACATAGTTGAACCGCTTTCATTAGATGAGGCTTACTTAGATATTACCCATCTTGTTAGACCGGATTTACCTGCTTCTCAAATTGCACAATATATACGGAGAGATATTTTTGAAGCGACACTACTTACATCATCTGCAGGAGTCTCTTATAATAAGTTTTTGGCAAAGTTAGCTAGTGGAATGAATAAACCAAACGGATTAACTGTAATTGATTATCATAATGTACACAAAATACTAATGGGTTTAGATATTGGTGATTTTCCAGGAGTTGGAAAGGCTTCAAAAGAAAAAATGCATGAACATCATATATATACGGGGCAAGATTTATATAATCAAAGTGAGCGAGAGCTTATTAGGCTATTTGGTAAAAGAGGCCACGGTTTATACAACAAGGCAAGAGGGGTAGACCATAATCCGGTTAAATCAACGAGAATCAGAAAATCTGTCGGTACAGAACGAACATTTGCTACCGATATGAACGACGATGATGAAATATTACAAAAAGTTTGGGAGCTTAGTAATAAAACAGCAGAACGGTTAGCTAAATTGCATAAATCAGGTAAAACAGTAACTGTTAAAATAAAGACATTTAAATTTGAAACATTATCAAAGCAACGTAGCTTACGTGACCCTGTACGGAATGAAACCGATATCTATAATATTGCATATAGTTTATATACTGAATTAAAAGATTCCGATACACCTATTAGACTTATAGGTGTAACTGTAGGGAACCTAGAAAAGGCGACATTCGAAAATATGACAATTTATGATTATATTTAAAGGATTTTAATTGATAAAGTTTCATAAACTTGTAGTCATTGATAAGGTTTAGTCTTTATCTCTAAGATCTTTACCGTATACCTTAAGCATACTTGATAAATTGTCATAGTGTTTTAAAAGTCTAAATGTAATCATAGCACAAGCTTTAGCGTCGTTAAGGGCATCGTGATGTCCATGAAAGTCTAAGTTGTAATATTGCATCATATAGTTCAAACCATAACGATGATGATGAATTGTTCTTCGAGATAATTGAAGTGAACAAAAATAAGTCATGCATGGTGTTTCAATTCCTAATGATCTAATACTTTCATGTAAAACAGTCATATCAAAAGCTGCATTATGAGCTACTACTGGTAAATCATCTATAAATTTTAACATGTACGGGTACACAGTTTTAAAAGTAGGAGCGTCTGCAACTTCCTCGGGATGAATACCATGTACTGCAATATTTTGTTGTGAAAAGAAGTCATTAGGATTAATGAGGGTGTAAAATGTTTCTGTTATTTGATGGTTAACAACTTTAACCATCCCAACTGAACAAATACTCGTACGTTTCCCATTTGCAGTTTCAAAATCTAGAGCAATAAAGGCATCTGAATTCATGTTACAAGTTCCTTTCTTAATATTAATATGTAATGACTTTATATAAATATGGCAAACTAGTCAAGCTAACAAAACTATTCAAGGTGGCTTTTGTAATCAGTTTAAAGAATATTATTTTGTGGAAGGATATTAATAAGAAGGATATGACAAAAATCATTTTAACAAAAAACTGGTTTCTAGGCTGACTCCTTTATAATTTACTAAAGCCGAGCATGGAGTATAAAAAAATAAGATATTTATGCTATGGCATTAGGATAGCATAAATATCTTATAAGTGATCTAGATGTACGATAAGACTTAAGCTTCCTCTTCAAAAGAACGTGCAGCTAATTCTTTTTCATAAAGGTAGAGTGTATTACTGTCATCACCAATACGATTTAAATAATCGATGTGTGTTTCAAACATAGCTTCTTCTTCAACTTGTTCATCTAAGAACCAATTTAAGAATGAAATTGTTGCGTAGTCTTTATCTTTAGTTGCTAAGTCAGATAAATTATAGAATCTACGTGTAACTTCTTGTTCTTGCGCTAAACCATCTTTAAATGTTTCTAAAATACTTGAGAATTCTGTTTTTGGTGCAGGGATAGAACTAAATAGTGCGTGGCCACCACGGTCATTAATATAGTCATATATTTTTTTACCATGGAAACGTTCTTCTTTCGCTTGTTGGATATAGAAGTTAGCAAACCCTTCATAAGAATTATCATCACAAAAAGCAGCCATAGCCATATATGCATGAGCCGCATAAAATTCATGATTCATTTGTTCATTTAACGCATTCAATAAGTCTTCATTTAACATAATTAATAAGCCTCCAATGCTTTTTTTTAAGTATATCAAAACTATTCATAGTAGTAAATTATACACAATAATCATAGTGAAAATGTAACGGTAATTTAGATTTAGAATTGTTTGGAATACAACATAATCATGTTATAATATTCTAGTGAAGAGTAGAGGAGGAAGTATATGAGACATTGGACTGCAACCCGATTAGCAAAAATGGCTAGGCAAGCGAGTAAAGCTGCCGGTAAAAAAGGTACAGATTTGCCAGGTCAAGTTGCTAGAAGAATAGATAAAAATATATTACGAAAATTAGCTTCTCAAGTTGATGAGATAGTCTTCATTAGTGGTACAAATGGCAAAACGACGACTTCGAACTTAATCGGTCACACTTTAAGAGCTAATGATATTGAAATCATACATAATAATGAAGGCGCAAATATGGCTGCAGGTATAACATCAGCTTTTATTTTACAAAATAAAAAAGATACAAAAATTGCAGTTATTGAAATAGATGAAGGGTCAATTCCAAGAGTGCTTAATGAAGTAACACCGACAATGATGGTTGTTACGAATTTCTTCCGAGATCAAATGGACCGTTTTGGCGAAATCGATATTATGGTAAATAATATAGCAAATGCAATTAATAATAAGGGAATTAAGTTGCTGTTAAATGCGGATGATCCATTTGTTAGTAGATTAAAAATAGCTAGTGATACAGTCGTTTATTATGGAATGAAAGCACACGCTCATGAATTTGAACAAAGTACTATGAATGAAAGCCGTTATTGTCCAAACTGTGGTCAGTTATTACATTATGATTATGTACAATATAACCAAATTGGGCACTATCATTGTGAATGTGGATTTAAACGTGAAGATGCAAAATACGAAGTATCTAAATTTACACTTACACCATTTATTAATTTAGATGTAGGAACAACTACATTTAATATGAAAATAGCTGGTGATTTTAACGCGTATAATGCGATAGCAGCATACACAGTTTTAAGAGAATTAGGTATAAATGATGAAGGTATACGACAAGGTTTTGAAACTTATACTTCGGACAATGGCCGTATGCAGTATTTTAAAAAAGATAGTAAAGAGGCAATGATTAATCTTGCGAAAAACCCTGCTGGAATGAATGCAAGTTTATCTGTGGGAGAACAATTGGCAGGTAGTAAAGTTTATGTGTTGAGCTTAAACGATAATGCAGCAGATGGTAGGGATACATCATGGATATATGATGCAGATTTTGAAAAGTTAACCAGACAGCAAATTGAAGCAATTGTTGTTACAGGTACACGTGCTGAGGAATTGCAATTAAGATTGAAACTTGCTGGTGTTAACGTGCCGATTATTTTGGAAAAAGATATATACAAAGCAACGGCTAAAACAATGGATTATAAAGAAAGTTTTACCGTGGCAATTCCAAATTACACTTCACTTGCACCAATGTTAGAACAATTAAACCACTCATTTGAGGAGGTCAAAGTGAAATGAATGAATTAACGATTTATCATTTTATGCCAGACAAATTAAATTTATATAGTGATATAGGTAACATTATTGCATTAAAGCAACGTGCCAAATTAAGAAATATTAAATTGAATGTTGTAGATGTTAACGAAACAGAAGGTGTTACGTTAGATGGATGCGATATATTCTTTATCGGTGGTGGAAGTGATAGAGAACAAACTCTTGCAACGAAAGAGTTAAGTAAAATCAAAGATATTTTAAAAGAAGCAATAGAAGATGGGATGCCGGGTCTAACAATTTGTGGAGGATATCAGTTTTTGGGTAGTAAATATATTACTCCTGATGGTACAGAGCTTGCGGGCTTAAATATATTGGATTTTTATACTGAATCACAAAAAGACCGTCTTACTGGTGATATCGTCATACAAAGCGAGACTTTCGGCACAATTGTTGGTTTCGAAAATCACGGTGGTCGTACATATCATCCTTATGGTACTTTAGGTAAAGTAACACATGGTTATGGGAATAACGATGATGAAGCGACAGAAGGTATACATTATAAAAATCTATTAGGTACATATTTACATGGTCCAATTTTACCAAAAAACCATGAAATTACAGATTATTTATTAGAGAAAGCTTGTGAGCGTAAAGGTATAGAATTTGAGCCTAAACAAGTGGATAATACAGAAGAAGAAGCCGCTAAAAGAGTAATTGTTGAGCGTGTACAGAAAAATAATTAATTAAATATAAAGGCGTTATGATACATGTTTTGAATAAAGCGTATTAAGGGTTTATGCTAATACGATAGCATGATATACAATTGATACAAAAGAGTGGTACAGAAATTATTTTTGACTAAAATAATTTCTGTACCACTCTTTTTAATATGTGCAAGTAGTTAAAAAACGCAACCATATATCGATTGACTCATTATAATGTTATTAAGCGAAACGATGATCTAATATACGATAAATTAATAGTATTTCATAAATGATGTGACTCTTAATTTGATTTTCGTCAAATTCATCTAAACCTTTGACCGATGTTTTGAGCAATGAAGCGTGGCGTGGTTGGCGTTCAAAATGTCCAGTAACATAGATGTTATTTATACTCTGTGCAATATAAAGGATGGCCAATTTTTCCTCATGTGTAAATGTTACATTAGTATCTTTTGGTAAGTAGACTAGATTTGATAAATGAGTTATAAATAATCTATTCGTGTGAGATCGAGTAGTTAATGACTTTAACCGTAACCAATCGGAGTCATTATGCTTATGGTAACTGAGTTCATCTTTTTGATAAGCTAGTAACGTTTCTACTTTCTGATTAATGTCGACTAAAGCATTTAACTGACGATAAGGTGCGCTTTTGGTGAATTTACCAAGTAGGAGTTGACGCATTCTTAAATCAAAAAGAGCATACATTTTACGTTCAGAAGTATTAATGGAGGATTCTAATTGCTCATAATACTTTGGAGGTAAAATAATAAAGTTTACAAGGCCAGCAGTTACAAGGCCGATGATAGCTGTTAAAAGTCTGGAAAAGAAGTTGAAGAAATAAGCATCGTGAATGCCTGGAATCATAGCCATTGCAGTAAGCGTGGCAACAGTTGTACCTACATGTAAATTTAATTTTGTACACAAAATAATTGTAAATGTTGCACTAAAAGCATAAGCAAAAGGTGATTGGTCACCGAAGATAAAGGTAAATACTACGGCAAATAAAGCACCTATAATTGTTGCTGGTAGTCTTCGATAGCCTTTTTTCAGAGAAGCTTTAGCAGTTGGTTCAATTGTAACAATTGCTGTTAAAATTGCAAAAATAGGATTTAAGTCTAATGCCAAGCATAACAATGCTGTTAAAAATGTAGCTAATCCTGTTTTGATTGTTCGTGCGCCAATAATCTTTTTATACCAAATGTCATTCATAGAAAAACTCCTAATGGTATGTATAGTAGTTAAAATAATATGAAATATTAAAAGTAGTCATGTCATTCGTTCCATAAAATGTTAAACTATACATGTTAAAATTTTCTAATTTATTATATCAAAAAAATTCTGCTATAATAAGGGAGAATATAATATATATAAAGGAACGGGATAATATGATCGTAAAAACAGAAGAAGAATTAACAGCTTTAAAAGATATTGGTTACATATGTGCTTTAATAAGAGATAAAATGCAAGCTGCTACTAAACCAGGTGTAACTACTAAAGAGTTAGATGATATAGCAAAAGTATTATTTGAAGAACATGGTGCAATCTCAGCACCAATTCACGATGAAAACTTCCCAGGTCAAACATGTATCAGTGTGAATGAAGAAGTTGCTCACGGCATTCCTGGTAAACGTAAAATAAACGAAGGTGACTTGGTGAATATTGATGTATCAGCCTTGAAAAATGGTTACTATGCGGATACAGGTATCTCATTTGTTGTCGGTGAAGCTGATAACCCATTGAAACAAAAAGTTTGTGACGTAGCATTAGAAGCTTTTGAAGCAGCGATGACAAGAATTAAACCAGGTGCTAAACTTAGCCAAATTGGTAAAGCAGTGCATGCAACTGCACGTAAGAACAATCTTACTGTAATAAAAAACTTAACTGGTCATGGTGTTGGACAATCATTACATGAAGCACCAAACCACGTGATGAACTATTACGAACCAAAAGATAAAACGTTACTAAAAGAAGGTACAGTCATAGCAGTAGAACCATTTATTTCTACAAAAGCAACATACGTTACTGAAGGAAAGAATGAATGGGCATTTGAAACAAAAGATAAAAGTTTTGTGGCTCAAATTGAACATACTGTCATTGTGACAAAAGACGGACCAGTATTAACTACTAAAATAGATTAGATGGTGTTTCGGTCTAAAGTCCTAATATAAGATGGTTCCGGAGCCTATATTAAAGGTTCCGGATATTTTTTATAATAGAAGCTAATCAATCATGAGGTGATTCTATGAATTATATTAAGACTTACTTAGAAAAAATGACAAAAAACACTTTCTATACTAGTTTAGTAGAATATAGAAAGTATTTAGATAAAAAATTAAGAAGTATTGAAATGTACATAAATTACTTACGCGATAGAAAAGTTTATGTAGGAAAATTAATTGATAATTTAACATTATCATTAGAAAATAAATATATTGATATGATAGATGAAGATTACATTTATTGTGCTCAAGAGATTGAGGATATCGAAATAGATAGAATAAAAAATGACTTAAATGAAATGGAAGCAGACTACGCTCGTATCGAATCCGATCTATCACAACAAGCAGTTGAAAGAGCAAATATCGAAACTGAGTGTGATTTAATCGAACGCATTAGTTTAGTCGCTTGAAGAAAGGTGGCGAAACATGACTCATAAATATATATCGACAGAGATGCTTATCGTGTTTACAGCATTAATGATTATTGCCAATTTTTACTATATTTTCTTTGAAAAAATTGGCTTTTTACTTGTTTTATTACTTGGTTGTATTTTAGTTTATGTAGGTTATATTTATTTTCATAAAGTACGTGGACTACTCTCGTTTTGGATAGGGGTATTGTTTATTGCATTTACGTTACTTTCTAATAAATACACAATTATAATCTTGTTTGTATTTTTAATAGTACTTATTGTTAGATACATTATTTATAGATTTAGACCTTTAAAAATAACTGCTACTGAAGAAGAGGTTGATACGCCAGATTTTATAAAACAAAAATGGTTTGGTGAACAACGTACACCTGTATATGTATATAAATGGGAAGACATTCAGGTACAACATGGTATTGGAGATATCCATATCGATATGTCGAAAGCAGCAAATATTAAAGAGAATAATACGCTAGTCATCCGTCATATTATTGGAAAAGTACAAATTATCGTCCCATTGAACTACAATATAATTTTGCATTTCACGACGCTATATGGCAATGCCTATGTAAATGAAACATCTTATAAAGTTGAGAATAATAATATCAAAATTATTGAGGAAACTAAAGAAGATAACTATGCTGTAAATATTTATGTTTCGTCCTTCTTAGGTGATGTTGAGGTGATTTATAAATGAATCACTACATTAGAGCAATAGGTTCGATGTTGATATTAGTTTATAGTACATTTTTTGCTATATTTTTTATTGATAAAGTATTTGTTAACGTAATGTACTTTCAAGGTATGTTTTATACCCAAATATTTGGTATACCCGTCTTATTATTTTTAAATTTAATGGTTATTTTGCTCTGTATTATTGTAGGTTCTGTATTAGCTTATAAAATAAACCAACAAAATCATTGGTTAAAAGACCAAATAGAAAGATCAATAGAAGGGCAAACTGTAGGTATAAATGATCAAAATATAGAATTGTATAACGAAACCATTGAGTTATATCAAACGTTAGTCCCTTTAAATCAAGAAGTACATAAATTAAGGATGAAAACGCAAAATTTAACTAATGAATCATATAATATTAATGATGTAAAAGTGAAAAAAATTATTGAAGATGAACGACAAAGGCTCGCACGTGAATTACATGATTCAGTGAGTCAACAGTTGTTCGCAGCTAGCATGATGTTATCAGCAATAAAAGAAACAAAATTAGAAGCACCATTAGATCAGCAAATTCCGGTACTAGAGAAAATGATTCAAGATTCTCAGCTAGAAATGAGAGCTTTATTACTACATTTAAGACCTATAGGCTTGAAAGATAAATCACTTGGTGAAGGTATTAAAGATTTAGTTGTAGATCTACAGAAAAAAGTACCGATGAAAGTTATACATGATATAGAAGAATTTAAAGTACCTAAAGGTATTGAAGATCATTTATTTAGAATCACACAAGAAGCTATATCGAATACATTAAGGCATTCAAAAGGAACTAAAGTAACTATAGAGTTATTTAATAGGGATGATTATTTATTATTGAGAATACAAGATAATGGTAAAGGCTTTAATGTTGATGATAAAGTAGAACAAAGTTATGGCTTAAAAAATATGCGTGAGCGTGCACTTGAGATTGGTGCAACGTTTCATATTGTGTCACTACCTGATGCAGGTACCAGAATTGAAGTTAAAGCCCCATTGAATAAGGAGGATTCATATGCCGATTAAAGTTTTATTTGTGGATGACCATGAAATGGTCCGAATTGGAATATCTAGCTATTTATCAACACAACCAGATATTGATGTTGTAGGAGAAGGGAAATCCGGAAAGGAAGCAATTGAAAAGGCTCACCAATTGAATCCAGATTTAATATTAATGGATTTATTAATGGATGATATGGACGGTGTTGAAGCAACCGAACAAGTAAAAAAAGATTTACCACATATGAAAGTAGTCATGCTTACGAGTTATATAGAAGATAACGAAGTATACCGTGCACTTGATTCTGGTGTGGATAGCTACATTTTAAAAACAACGAGTGCTAGTGATATTGCAGAGGCAATAAGAAAAACCTATAATAATGAGTCGGTTTTTGAAGCGGAAGTTTTAGTTAAGATGAGAAATAGAATGAAGCAACGTGCAGAATTGTATGAAATGTTAACAGAACGTGAGATGGAAATCTTATTATTAATAGCAAAAGGCTACTCAAACCAAGAAATAGCAAGCGCCTCACATATAACAATTAAAACTGTTAAAACACATGTAAGTAATATTTTGAGTAAATTAGAAGTACAAGATAGAACACAAGCTGTTATTTACGCTTTTCAACATAACTTAATTCAATAAGTTACAAAGTATATAATAAATAAAGGCTAAACCAGAAACGTAATCATTAAATACGTTGTGTTTTAGCCTTTATTTTTATATCAAGATGAAGCCAACCATAATCAGTATATTGAGTTAGTAGACTTGCACCGAATTTTTTAGATTCAGATCAGGTGAACTGTCTAACCTAGTCATCTTAGCTAGGTTAGAATGGCGGAATCTTTTTAAATAAATTAGATTTCTGTCCCGTTCACACGACTGTAGCAATTATAGCGTTATTAAAATTTATTGATTATTATTTTGGCTATTTTTTGAATCAGAAGCTAAATTCACATCTTCTGAATTTGAATCTTGTTGTTCAGAAGGTGTATGATTTTGCTTGATTTCCGCAAAAGTTTGTTCTTCAGGTGTCTTACCAGCAACAACTTTTCTTTGATGGAAAATAGCATTGATTTCAGCACCTATAATGATAATGAAACCAGTGATATATAACCAAAGCATTAATATAATAATACCAGCGATACTACCGTACGTTTTAGAATAATTAGAAAAATTAGATATATATATACCAAATAAGTATGAACCAGCTAAGAAAACGATAGTTGCAAAGATAGCACCAGGTATAACAGACATTAACTTAATTTTAACATTTGGAGCTAAGGTATATAAGACCATGAATGCAATTAAGACTACAATTACTGGAAGTACATAACGAATCGTATCAAATACCCATTTCACTTGTTCTCCAAGTCCGAGTGGACCGAATAATAAATCGCCAATTTGTTGACCGAATGTTGGTAATACAAGTGCTACTGGCATAACAATTATCATAGCTAATGTAAATAAAACACTATATAATTTTGAAACAATAAAATTTCTACTATCTTCAACATCATAGGCAACGTTAAATGAATTCATTAATGCAGTCATTCCATTTGAAGCTGACCACAACGCTAAGATCAAACCTACAGATAAAATACTACCGCTAGCATTACCCATGATATCGCCAATGATATCAGCTACTTGTGAAGCATATGTAGGCGGTACATGATCTTTAATCATATCTCTAATAGTAGATTGTTTTACACCAACTACAGGAACTATTGATAGTAAAAATAATAGCATTGGGAATAGGGATAACATAAAATAATAAGACAGTTGTGCTGATAAACCAGATGCGTCGTCTTTACCTATTCTATATACCAAATAAGAGAAAAAGTTTGAGTCTTTGGTATATTTAGCTGGTTTGTTAATACGTGATACAAAGAACGCTTGATTGTCCTTTTTAGGTGATTTTGATTTGAATTCGTCAGGTGTAATATATGTACGATCACGTTTAATCTGTTCACCATTATTTTCATTTGAGTTCTTATTTTCCATCTCTTTAGCAGAATTTAAAAAGTTAGAATTAGTTTTTTCTTTTTTAGACATATCAAAACTCCTTATGTATTTATATTTTTAATATACTTTAAAATGATAATAAGGTAAATATGTGTTGCCATATTCTTACTATAAAAATGAAAAGAATAATTTCAGATAATATTGTAAATTATAAAATAATATAAAAAGGAGCGAGACAGAAATCAAAATTTTAATTTGATTTCGTGTTTCGCCCCAAGTTAGAGTTATTGATATCTAAAAAATTAAAATGAATAATACTTAATATTTAAATATCAATTATTACTGTGCATTGTATCATTAAAAAGTTATAAACTTAGAATTTACTTTGTTAATAATAATCCATTAGTGCACAATGTAATACCTCAAGTTTAATTCAGAGACTTCATTAGCTGTTTAAACGATTGTTTTTACGTTCGACAAATGTGTTCTTAGCATCTTTTATTGAGCGTTCCAATTCAGGATTGTTGCGTCTAATTTCTTCAACAACATCTTTCCAATAAAATACTTCATCTTTTATATTATTAATTGCAGATGGTTTTTGAGGACGGTTGCCTTCTTTTCTATCTTTGATAGATTGTTTTAAAGACTGTCTTGTTGATTTGTCTGCTAATGTTGCTACACCTCCGACGATGGCACCTATTAATATTCCTGGAATCAATTTGTTTTGCATTATATTTTACCCCTCTCTTAAGTTTGCATCTTTAATTATAAAATTAATTAAATTATCACAAGATGATTGTACCATTTTATAAACGCCTTCGAAATTATTTGTATAATAAGGGTCTGGTACATCAGTTTCGTCCATATCACTAAAGTCTAATAATTTATATAATTGACCTTTAATGTTAGGATTGATTTGTTTAATGTTCTCTACGTTACTTTGATCCATTGCAATGATATAGTCAAAGTCATCATTAGGTTGAAACAATTCGCTAATCATACCGTCGAATGGTATGTTATGCGAGTTTAAAATTGCTTGAGTCCCTTCATGAGGAGGTTGTCCTAAATTCCATTTCCCTGTACCTTTAGAGGATACATTGATATCTTTTATGTTTCTATCTAGTAATTTTTGTCGCATAATGGCTTCTGCCATAGGTGAGCGACATATGTTACCTAGACATACGAATGCTACAGTTGTCATATGAGTACCTCCAAATTTATATAATCCTCATTCCCATTTTAAAGCTTTTTTAATCATTTCTAAAGGGGGAATTATGATAAAAGTTTTACAAGGTAGTTAAATTTGATAAAATGAGAAAAAAAGAGGTGAATAATTTGGCAAATAATAATGAGCAAATGATAGACGAAATAAGAGGACGATTAAATCTTGTGAATCAAAGTGTAATTGATCCTGAAAAGTTTAAAACAGCGAATGAACAAGAGATTCGTGAAATTTATGATTATGTGACATCAAAGGCGTCGTTTACGCCAAGTGAAGCATCAGCTATTGCAGAGGCGCTTGGTCAGATTCGTCAATAGGAATGGAGTGAGTACATATGACTCAATTACAAGATAAACTAAAACAATATGCCGAACTTTTAGTAGGTGTAGGGATGAACGTTCAAAAAGATCAACCAGTATTTATCCGTTCAAGCGTTGATGCGCTTGAGTTAACACATTACATAGTAGAGGCTGCTTACCAACGTGGTGCATCTGACGTTAAAGTAGAATATAGTGATGATAGATTATCACGTTTGAAATTTGAGTATGAGACAGTAGAACATTTTGAGAAAAATGAAGTTAAATCATACGAAGTTGAACAACGTATGGATTACGTTAAAAGAGGTGCAGCGAATCTTGCGTTAATTACTAAAGATCCTGATTTATTAAGTGGCATAGATGGTGATAAATTATCTGTATTTCAAAGACAGTATTCAATGGCATATAAAGGTTATATGGAAGCGAGTCAAAAAAATCAATTTCCTTGGTGTGTAGCAGCATATCCATCAAAATCATGGGCGAAACGTGTCTATCCAGAACTATCTGAAACAGACGCATACTGTAAATTTATCGATGAAGTGCTAGATATTGTGCGAGTAGATGGTAATGACCCAGTGACGAATTGGCAAAAACATGTGGACAATTTAAGTCAACGTGCTAAAAGTTTGCAACTAAAAAACTATAAAGCTTTTCATTATGTGTCAGAAGGTACAGATTTAGAAATTGGTTTACCTGATGGACATATTTGGGAAGATGCTACGAGTTATACAAGTGAAGGACAAGCTTTTGTAGCTAACATACCTACAGAAGAAGTTTTTACTGCGCCACATCGATTGAAAGTTAATGGCTATGTTACGAATAAATTGCCTTTAAGTCATAATGGCAATATTATTGATAATTTCACATTAACATTTAAAGATGGAGCTGTAGTGGACTTTAAAGCTGAAAAAGGTGAGTCAATATTACGCGACTTATTAAATACTGATGAAGGTGCAAAACGTTTAGGAGAAGTAGCGCTCGTACCTGATGATTCACCAATTTCAAACAGAAATACGATTTATTATAATACTTTATTTGATGAAAATGCTTCATGCCACATTGCTCTTGGGGCGGCATATGCTTTCAATATTGAAGGTGGTACAGAAATGACAACAGACGAAAAAATAGAACACGGACTTAATGACTCGTTGATTCATGTTGATTTTATGATTGGTAGCCCCGATTTAACTATTTATGGTATTACGCAAAATGATGAAAAAGAATTAGTATTTGAACAAGGAAATTGGGCAAAGTAAAATATAACGCTTAATAAATTCACAGTGTTTTGATGTAATTTCAAAACACTGATTTTTATTAATTAAAAGCAAAGGAATGGAATATATTATGGGAAATGTAAAGCGCAAGTCAATGTCTGAATCAAGAAGTATTAAGGAACGACAAGTCTTTCCACAAGATACAAACCATTTGCATACAATGTTTGGGGGTATGTTGATGGCAAATGTGGACGAAATTTCTGCAATAACTGCAACGAAGCATAGTAATTCCCAAGTAGTAACAGCTTCAACAGATTCTGTAGATTTTTTGAAACCGATTAAGACTGGTGATATAGTGTCATACGAAGCTATGGTGTCATACGCAGGACAATCATCTATGGAGGTTTGTGTACAAATCATTATAGAAGATATTATAAGAAATGAGCGTCACTTAGCAGCTTTAAGCTTCTTAACTTTTGTTGCATTAGGTGAGGATGGTAAACCACGAGAGGTACCTCAAGTATACCCAGAGACACAAACTGAAATGTGGTTTCATGACACGGCGCTTGCACGAGTGAAACGCAGAAAAGAACGTAGAAATGAAAGTAAAGAAACCATAGCATTTTTAGCAACTGCTCAAAATATGAAATAGGCATTGGAACGACGAAATCTAATATAATGGTTAAAAAGCGGTTAAGATCATTAATGATCCTAACCGCTTTTTAATCATATTAGAATAACTTGAGTTCGTCCCAGTTATATAATGGCATTAAAACAATACGATAAATTTGATTTATATTTAAAGCATTGTATGTAATGAGTGCATAGTTTTTTCTCTTTCTTTAAAATCAGTATCAGGATAATACATATTTTTTACAAGAACATTAGGACCGAGACAACTAAATGATGAACAATGACAATTGAGTGATTGTGCGAGCGAGGAGTTTAACCAATGGTTAAATACATCAGGTAATTTATCATTTTTAATATTTGAGATAGTGCCGTTTTCGTCTCCAAAGTCTGTGACGATCACATTACCTGTAAACACATTAACATTTAATCGGTTTCTACCATCTGGATCATTGCGCATTGTAACGTTTGGGGTATCACGTAAACGTTGAAGCAACGCTTGGTCATTCTCGTCATTAATACATGGATAGATTGGTAGCGTACCAAATAGCATCCATAAATCTGGATCACGTAAATCTAAAAGTTGGTGTATTGCTGCTTTCATGTCTTTAAGTGATAGTACATCTAATTGACTTGCAAAATCTGCAGGATACATCGGGTGAATTTCATGTCGTTGACACTTCATGTCATTTGCGATTTCTTTATGAATTTTTTCAAGATGTGGCACAGTACTTTGATTTAACATGGTTTCAGCAGAAACAAACATACCTTGATCAGAAAGAGTGCTAGAATTCGTAAGCATTTGATCATATAATTTAAGTTTTGCTTTTAAAGGGGGCTGCTTATCCATTGCTCCGAAACCTACATCTGTAAATTCATCGATTGTACCCCAGTTGTGGGAAATGTGCATCACGTCAATATATTCAGCGATATCTAAATAGCGATCTAGTGGTAAAGTTAGATTTGAGTTCATTTGTGTATAAATGCCGCGGTCATAAGCATATTTTAATAATGGCTTAACGACATTTTTAATTGATTTTTTAGAAAACATAGGCTCACCACCAGTAATGGACATCGTTTTAAGATCTGGTATTTCATCAAGGCGACGATAAATTAAGTCCATTGGTAACGGATCAGGGTCAGCTGTTTGCAGTGTATAACCAACGGCGCAGTGGCTACAACGCATATTACATAAATTAGTTGTAGTAAACTCAATATTGCTTAATGTCAAACGATTATGTGCTTGCATGTCATTGTATGCTTCCCACGGGTCGTTGTTTATTGAAATTGGTTTCTTTGAATTAGTAATGTGTAGATTTAGCATAAATTAAACTTCCTTTTTATTAACTTTGTACTTAGGGTAATTGAAAATAAATGTATTTTAGTAATTGCATCATAGCATAATAAATAAATTAATTTACAAGCAGTGGTGTGATTTACAAAATAATGTATGTATTATTGTTGGGGAATAAAAACATAGAACAAAACAGACATTCAATTTAATATTATTAAGACTATACCAAAATTTGTCAAATCCATGTTAGGATATAACTATCATAAAAAAAGGAGTCATTTTTAAAATGGATGAAAATCAGACAATTGATCAAATAAAGGCAAGATTAGAAAAATTTATCGATGACATTGACCATGTTAACCCGGATGAAGTTAAAGTGGAAGATATTGATGAGTGGATTGGCTTACTCGACCAACTAGAAGAAAAAGTTAAAACTGTCTCAAACACTTCTGACTCAAACGAAGCATAAATAAATGAAAAATAAAAAATTATGTTTAAATCCTAGTCATTTAGTCTATATTATATGTAGAACTTAAATAGAGAAAGGTGATTAAACATGGCGAAAAAAGTAGCAATCATAGTAACGAATGAATTTGAAGATAGCGAATTAACAAGTCCTAAAGAAGCAATTGAAGAAGCAGGACATGAAACAGTTGTAATTGGCGATGAAGCAAATAGTGAAGTAGTCGGTAAACACGGTGAAAAAGTTACAGTAGATTTAAGCATTGCAGATGCTAATCCTGAAGATTACGATGGATTATTAATTCCTGGTGGATTTTCACCTGATCACTTGCGTGGAGATTCTGAAGGAAGATATGGTACATTTGCGAAATACTTCACTAAAAATGATGTTCCGACCTTTGCAATTTGCCATGGACCACAAATTCTAATAGATACTGATGACTTAAATGGTCGTACATTGACTGCAGTATTAAACGTCCGTAAAGATTTGGCTAACGCTGGAGCACAAGTTGTCGATGAATCTGTAGTAGTAGATAATAATATTGTTACGAGTCGTACACCAGATGATTTAGATGATTTTAATAGAGAGATTGTAAATCAACTTAACGACTAAGAGCAATATTGATTAAATAAAATAGTGATTTAATTTTCCATAGCTGGAAAAACATATGATAACGCATATTGAAAAATGATAATTTTTAAATTTATCATGAAGTAATGTGTAAGTGTCTCTGTTTTTCCAGTTTTTATTTTATGGAAATGTAAGATATTTTATGTGGTTTGATAATAATGTAAAACTTCATGTTGAGTATGGCATACACCCTTGGACTGATTTTTACAATTAGCTCTAGATAAACATTTCAACTATTGATAAACTCACTTATAATGATATGAGAGCAACATAAAGGAGCTACCGCATGAAAAGAAGCGATCGATATAAAGAAAATAAACAATATAAAGCAAAAGGTTCGAATATACCGCATCATAATACTTACTCACAACCTGTTAGCAAGCCAAAGAAAAAGAAAAAAGGCATAGGTTTGTTATTTAAACTATTAATGCCAATCATTCTCATAATAGGCATTTTTATTGCTGCAATGTATGCTCTGTCTTTAAGAGCGGATGTTGATGAATTAAAAACAATTGAAGACAAGGAAAGTTTTGTTTCGGCTTCGAATATGCCTGATTATACAAAAGGCGCATTTATAGCTATGGAAGATGAACGATTTTACAAGCATCACGGGTTTGATTTCAAAGGAACTTCAAGAGCACTTTTTTCAACATTGAGCGATAAAAGTGTTCAAGGTGGAAGTACCATCACACAACAAGTAGTTAAAAATTACTACTACGATAATGAACAGTCTTTTACTAGGAAAGTCAAAGAATTATTTGTCGCACATAGAGTAGAAAAAAATTATGATAAAAATGAAGTGTTAAGTTTTTATATGAATAATATATATTTTGGTAGCGATCAGTATACTGTCGAATCTGCAGCGAATCATTATTTTGGGGTGACGACAGATAAGAACAACCCAAACTTACCACAAATATCAGTTTTACAAAGTGCGATCTTAGCAAGTAAAATTAATGCGCCAAGCGTGTATGACATAAATGATATGTCAGATAATTTTATTAATCGTATTAAAACGGATTTGGAAAAAATGAAACAACAAGATTTTATTACAAATGAGCAATATGAAAATGCTATTCAAGAATTAGGAGTTTAGCTAAATAAAGCAGCAATATGACATCTAGTAGCAAGGTGGATGTCATATTGCTGTTTTTCTATGTTTTGAATAAAGCATATGTAAAATTTTTTATGTTGTTCCTACTAATATTCATAAAAATTTTCACGCTATTAATGCTATAATTTGGTAATACATATTATGAATTAAAATTAATTTTAAATATACTAGACACTATAATTCCATTAATAAACAATATAAGTTATCCTAATAAGTGGAGTGAGGAATATGCCTAAAATTACTAAAATAGAAGTTCAGAAAAAGAATAAAGAGCGCTTTAATTTATATTTAGATGGTGAATTTGAAATGGGTATAGATATGGATACGTATATTCATTTTAATTTAAAAAAAGACCAGATTGTCGAAGCGCAAGATATGGAAAAAATTCAAAACTATGATCAATATAGACAAGCTGTAAATGCAGCGATTCAGTATATATCTTATCGGAAGAGAACAGATCATGAAGTAATAAAACATTTACAAAAAAAAGAAGTTTCAGAGTCTGTAATAGCAAAGGTAATAGAATATTGTCATGATCAACGTTTGATTGATCATAATGATTATGCTAATAGCTTAAAAAATACTATGATATTAACTACTGACAAAGGTCCGGGCGTCTACAAAGAAAAATTGCGTGAAGCTGGTGTCGAACAAATGATTATAGATGATTATGTAGACAAATATGAAGCAGAACAACCATTAGAAGCGGTTGTTAAAGTAGCGAATAAGATTTTAAAGCAAAAAAAGGGCCCAGTAGTAAAAAGAAAAGAAAAATTAACTCAGTCATTAATGCAAAAAGGGTACTCATTTGAAAAGATTAAAGAAGTTATGGATGAAATGGATTTTTCTCAGCCAGAAGAAGAATTAGATGGTTTATTACAACAAGAATTAGAGAAAGTATATAACAAACAGTCTAGAAAATATTCAGGTAAGAAATTGATTAATAAAACCATTGAAGGTCTTATGAGAAAAGGTTATAAATATGATAAAATTAAAGGTAAATTAGAAGAGAGTGGTATCGTCGATGGAACAGAAGAAATTGAGTGAAATGAGTGAAATAGAATTACGTCATGAAATCCAAGTCTATAAAGAAAAAATGAGAAAAGCAGAAATGAATGGTATTTTAAATGAATATGATGTATATCAAAGTAAAGTTATAATTGCAGAAAGCTACTTAGTTGATAGAACGAAAGTCGAACTAGGAAAAATATACAAATTAAATGATGGCACAGGAAGCTATTTTAAAGTTGAAAGATTAAAAGGTGTGTTTGCATGGGGCTTTAGAATTAAAAGTTCAGAACCTGAAGAAGGTTTACCTATTGCATTATTAAAATTATAGAAGGATGAAGATAGGATGGGTAGTTCAATTATATTAAAGTTACTGAATGTAACGCATTATTATAGAAATAGAAAATCCAAAAAATGGTATCAACCCTTTGGTTATGATGCAGAAGATATAGAATTGAATAATATTAACCTACATATCTATCAAGGTGAAGCCTTAGGTATAATTGGTGAAATCGATTCCTCTAAATCATTGATAGGTCGTTTGTTGAGCGGTGAAATCAAACCAGATAAGGGTAAAGTTGTGAGAAAGACAGATATGTTTTTCGCGGATATTGAAGATAAATCATTGTTATCTTTATCTGTTAGTGATTATGTAAAAAATGTAATAACATTATTTACATACAACACTTCTGAACATAAAGTAGAACAAATAATAAAGTTTTCACATCTTCACGACTTAACAAATGCACCAATTAATTCTTTAACCGATCAACAGTATGCTCAATTGCAATTTACGTTGGCTAGAACATCTAGAGCTAGCATTATAATCATGAACCAAATCTTACATAATTTGGATGAAAGTTATTTTGAAAAAGCAATTGAATTAACAGATGAATACATAAATAATAACTTAACAATAGTTATGATAGATGACGATGTAAATCGTATTTCGAGAGCTAGTAATTATTTAGCTTGGATTTCTCACGGACAATTAAGAATGGAAGGTTCAATCAAACAAGTATTGCCTGTGTTTAAAGAACATGAAAAGGATAGACAATCATTAAAGAATGAAGAAGAGAAAGCCAATTTTGATGTAGACTGGAAAAAAAGTAGAACAAGAATTCCAGAATTGACTTATAATTTTAGAAGAATTGAACGTTATAAACACGCAAAGCCACCTGTTGCGTTGATTCGTTTTTGGACTTTATTTACGGTTTTCTTTATGGGACTTTTATTTATGGCACTATTGATGTTTAATGATTTAGGTAAACTTGAGATTGGTGAAAATCAAGATCAGGCTTCTATTCAAAACCAACAGAAAAATCCATATGAAGAGAAACTGGGGTATGGTATTGTATTAAATGATGCTATTAATTTAGAAAACATGAAAAATGATAAGAAAATAACTGCAGATCAATATTCATTTGTAACGATTACTGGTGAAAATTCTAAAAATTATCGTGTGGTTGTAGATAATACTAATTATAAAATTGCCAAAAATAAGATACGCTATTTTGATCCAGCGGGATTATTTGAAGAGCATAGTTTGAAATCATTAGCACCGTATATGCATACAAATTATAGTAATTACAATGAATTTTTCAACAGTCATTTGCATAAAAAGCATAATAAAGTAACAGACTCACTTGTACCTGAAAATGGGAAGGATAACCGTTTTAATGTACCAATTGTGCAACAACCAATTTCTATGATTTTTGACGATCAAAATAAATTAACTGGTTTCACTTTCCCTATTAAAGATAAAAAAGAGTTGAAAGATAAATTTGATATTGAAAATAACTTCTGGATTACTAAATCAGGCGATGGTTATTTCATGGCAGATTTAAAGAATAATAAATGGATTTATATTGAATTGTAGGTGTAAAAGATGATTGATAGTATGATTAGCTATTTTAAAAATACGCCATATTTAATGAAACATGCATATCATCGTTTGAAGTCAAAGTGGATGTGGTTAGCAATACCATTCGTGGTAAGCATCGCTATGTTACTTATAATGATGTTGATATTTCATTTAAGTGGTACAGAAGAAATTAAGCAAGCACGTGGTTATTTTAGATTATCTTCGTTAGTCTGTTTTGCATTTATTTGGGTTGCGATATACCAAAGCTATAACAGCTTTAAAACTGATTACTTTATAGTAAAATTATTTAATTTCAACCCGATTTACCAAAATATTCTTATTGCGATTGTTACAAGTATAACTATGTTTATAACACTCATAATTATTATGTTAGCAACGCCTGTTAATATTGAAAGTTCTATATACTCTGCATTATTTTATGTTGTTATGACTTTGCTGTTTATAATAGTTACATCTACACTGTTAGGTTTAATTTCAATCATAAATAGTAAAGTTAACATCATATTCTATGTCGTTACATTTATTATGTTCTTTACTGTGCCAATTATTTTTATTCCTAAGAGTGATACATCTATATGGTTGCATATTTTAATGTTAAATCCTTTGTTCTATTTGGTTGAAGGTGTTTCACAATCTGTAGTGTTAGGTGCATTGAGTTTGAATAATATCCCATATCACTTATTTTTTGTTTTGTTTTTAGCAATTATATGTGTATTTATCTATGCATTGTATAGAATAATAGCACATAAAAAATATGTCTATGCGCAATCACCTTCACATATGAGAGATAAAACGCAAGAAAATCAACAAAATGAAGAACAAGATATCAAAGAAGATTAAACGCATAACCATAATAGTATGAAAAATAGTATATGCGGTTTTTAATTAAAGTATTATTTTCCTCATTTTAAGAATAATATTTGTATATGAAATAGAAAAACTGGAGGCAACCGTTAAAATAAACGCGTGCCTCCAGTTTTATTAATAAGATATTGATTTTTACTTTGCAAATAATTTACGTTGCAATTTATCTTCGCTAAACACCCAGCCGATGTATGAATGATCGATCTGCATATCTTTATCTAAGTGAGCAATTGCAACAAAAGAGTAGTGGCCATTTTTTAAATAGCGTAAATCAACTAGCCTTATTTCTGTAGTACCATCCTCTAATTTTTTTGCTTGCCAACGATAAATAGAAGAAAAATTAAGGAAAGTTCTTATGTTTTTATCATTTTTTACATATTGCATCAAATTATCATTAGGAAATGATTGCCGCTTTCCTTTATCACTGAAAACAATATTACGTCCGTAACTTCTTCCTACATAATCGTGTTCTTCAGTTTGAATAGCGACACGCCATTGCATAAAACGAATAGTTGGTGCTACAAAAACTTTCACAGGATTATGTTCTTGCTTAATTTGTTTCAATGCTTGCTGTTTAATTATCGCTTGCATTCTAAAACGTATCATATAATATACAACGAGAATAGCGATGATAGGGAAGAAAGCGGCATATGGATGAATACCAATTAACCAAAATAATATTCCCACGCACCATAATATGAAAATAATAGGATCAAAGGTATTGATTACGCTTAACTGAATCCATTTATTAGTAATGGGTCTAAGGGCTTGTGTACCATAAGAATTGAAGATATCTACAAATACATGAAGAAACACAGCTAGTTGTGCCCATAACCAAACATGTGTGTTATCTACATTTTTAAAAAATGTGAAAATGAAAAGTGTTATTAATAAAGGCCATAGAATTGTAAAAGGTATTGAATGTGTTATCCCTCTATGATGGGATATATAAGTAGCATTATCTTTTAATTTAAAAACCGTGTCACCATCAGGTATTAATGAACCAACTACTAATGTTGTAGCTGTTGCTGCAAAAGATCCTGCCATAGCTGGATCTTGGGTAGCTAATGCAGTGAGTCCGATACCCATGACTATATGTGTTCCTGTATCCATAAGTATTCACTCATTTCATGTCAATATTATATTCATTATAATCGAATATGCATAATTTTAAAAATAACATACTATGTTAATCAAAAAAACTTTTACTAAACTAAAGAAAGAGATGTAGAAAATGTTTAATGAACCGAAATTTAAAAACAATCTTGTAACATGGTTTGAAATCAATCAACGAGAAATGCCATGGAGAGAAACTTCAAATCCTTATTATATCTGGTTAAGCGAAGTTATGTTGCAACAAACACAAGTAAAAACAGTTATAGATTATTATAATAGATTTATTAATCGTTTTCCCACAATTGAAGATTTAAGTAATGCAGAAGAAGATGAAGTGCTAAAGTATTGGGAAGGCTTAGGTTATTATAGTAGAGCGAGAAATTTTCATACTGCAATTAAAGATGTCCACGCAAACTATCAGGGACAAGTGCCCGATTCACCACAAGCATTTGGTGAACTGAAAGGTGTAGGCCCTTATACACAAGCGGCAGTGATGAGTATTGCATTTAATTTGCCTTTAGCGACCGTTGATGGAAATGTCTTTAGAGTATGGTCAAGGTTAAATAATGATACAAAAGATATTAAATTGCAATCGACAAGAAAAACATACGAAAAAGAATTACAACCATATGTTGAAGAAGATTCTGGTACATTTAATCAAGCTATGATGGAATTAGGAGCTTTAGTTTGTACACCGAAAAATCCAATGTGTTTATTTTGTCCTGTACAAGAGAATTGTGAAGCATTTGAACAAGGGACTGTCGAAGACTTACCAGTAAAAACAACGAAAATTAAAAAGAAACATGTAAAGCAACATGTATACATCGTTAGAAATGAAGATAATCAGTTATTAATAGAAAAAAGAATGCAAAAATTACTAAATAATATGTGGGAATTTCCAATGTATGAAGCAGATGAAGCAGAAAATATAAATACGAAACTGAATATGAATCTTCAATTTTCAGAAGTACCCATTTATAAGTTGAAACATCAATTTACTCATATTACATGGGATATTGAGGTATACCAAGCGGATAAAGCAATTAATAAAATGGATGTCAATTTACCTGAAAATATGACATGGATGCATGGTGATGAGAAAGAAATGTTTAATTTTCCTGTGAGTATGTCGAAAATATTTAAATTCATTTCAACACATTGTTAGACTCGTTGTTGAATACATACTTATGTTATAATTTATATTGTGAAATTAAGAAAAGGTGGTGTGGAGCATGGTAAAAGAATCCATACCTAAAGAAGGTCAGACAATTAAGATTCAAAGTTATAAACATGATGGTAATATACATCGTGTTTGGTCTGAAACTACTATATTAAAAGGTACGGAAGATGTTGTAATTGGTGGAAATGATCATACGCTTGTTACTGAAAGTGATAGTCGCACATGGATAACTAGAGAACCAGCAATTGTTTATTTCCATTCTGAATATTGGTTTAATGTTATATGTATGTTTAGAGAAGATGGTGTGTATTACTATTGTAACTTATCATCACCGTTTGTTTGTGATGAAGAAGCGTTAAAATACATTGACTATGATTTGGATATTAAAGTTTATCCAAATGGTAAGTACCATTTATTAGATGAAGATGAGTATGAACAACATATGAGACAAATGAATTATTCTTCAGATATTGATGTGATTTTAAGACGTAACGTTGATATTTTACAACAATGGATTGAACAGAAGAAAGGTCCGTTTGCTCCAGATTTTATAAAAGTTTGGCGTGAACGATATAAAAAAATTAGAAATTATTAAGCACATTTAATGTTTTTAATTTCATTATCATTTATAGTGATATGCGTATGAGCTATTTAGGCATGACAAAACATGGTTAAAATAAATAATCGTATGCGCGCGAATGAAATGATAAGCAAACTAAGATACGCGTTTACTACAGCCTCGTTGATAGCTCAACGTAGGCTGTTTCATTTGCTATAAAGTATGGGGGAGGAATGAAATTTATGATTCGTAGATATTTACAATTTGTTAAACCATATAAATGGCGAATCATTGCTACGATACTTGTTGGTATTTTAAAATTTGGGATTCCGATGTTGATTCCATTATTAATAAAATACGTTATTGACGATATTATTAATAATAATTCAATTTCAGTAGAAGAGAAATTTACAAGATTAGCTATTGCTTTGGGAATTGCAGTATTTATTTTTGTAATTGTACGACCACCAATTGAATTTTTAAGACAATATTTAGCACAGTGGACAAGCAATAAGATTTTATATGATATACGTAGAAGACTTTATAATCATTTACAAGCATTAAGTGCTAGGTTCTATGCTAATAACCAGGCAGGACAGGTTATATCTAGAGTGATTAATGATGTCGAGCAAACAAAAGATTTTATTTTAACAGGATTGATGAATATTTGGCTGGACTGTATCACAATTGTGATTGCACTTTCCATTATGTTTTTCTTAGACGCTAAATTAACACTAGCGGCACTTGTGATTTTCCCAGTGTATATACTAACTGTTTACTTTTTCTTTGGTCGACTAAGAAGTTTAACAAGAAAGAGATCTCAAGCATTAGCAGAAGTTCAAGGTTTTTTACATGAACGTGTACAAGGTATGTCTGTTATCAAAAGTTTTGCTATTGAAGATAACGAAGCACAAAATTTTGATAAACATAACCGTAATTTCTTGCAAAGAGCATTTAATCACACACGTTGGAATGCTTATTCCTTTTCAGCCATTAATACAGTAACCGATATAGGACCATTAATTGTTATTGGTTCAGGTGCATTTTTAGCTATTAATGGCTCAATAACTGTTGGGACATTAGCTGCATTTGTCGGCTATTTAGAGCAATTATTTGGTCCGTTACGTCGACTTGTATCTTCATTTACAACGTTGACACAAAGTTTTGCTTCAATGGACCGTGTTTTCCAATTAATGGATGAAGGTTATGACATTAAAAATAAAAAAGGTGCATTGCCAATTGAAATTAATAAGGGTCGTATAGAGTTAAATGATGTAAGTTTTAAATATAACTCAGAAGAATCAACAATTTTAAATAATATAAATTTAGAAATTAACCAAGGTGAAACGGTAGCGTTTGTTGGTATGAGTGGTGGAGGGAAATCTACTCTAATCAATTTGATACCTAGGTTCTATGATGTAACAGATGGTGAAATAAAAATTGATGGTACTAATATCAAATCATATTTAACTGGAAGTTTAAGAAATCAAATAGGATTAGTCCAACAAGATAACATCTTGTTTTCAGACACAATAAAAGAGAATATCTTATTAGGTCGCCCTGACGCCACAGATGAAGAAGTAATCAAAGCTGCTAAGATGGCCAATGCTCATGACTTTATCATGGAATTATCTGAAGGCTATGATACAGAAGTTGGGGAAAGGGGCGTAAAACTTTCCGGCGGACAGAAACAGCGTGTATCTATCGCTCGTATTTTCTTAAACAACCCACCTATTATTATTTTAGATGAGGCTACAAGTGCTTTAGATTTAGAAAGTGAATCTATTATTCAAGATGCATTAAATATTTTAAGTGAAAATCGTACAACATTGATAGTCGCACATAGACTTTCAACTATTACACATGCTAATAAAATTGTAGTAATTGAAAATGGAGAAATTGTTGAAACAGGTACACATGAAGCGTTATTAGCTAAGAAAGGTGCTTATGAACATCTTTATAGTATACAAAATCTGTAAAATGGTACGTTCTTGCTGATTTGATAAAAGACATAAAAAAGCCCGAGAGTGTTGTAATAACACAATCTCGGGCTTTTTTTATAAGTCGAAATCTTCATCTAAAATATCAATATCATTATCGTTATTATGATATGAGAAGAAACTGATTCGCAGTCTATCTAAATGTTCTAGTGTATAGCGATATTCTTCTATTGCTGATATAATTTGCATAATATTAGCATAGGAGTATACCGTTTGATATGGGTTTTTAATTATTTCTTTTTGGAAAGCATCCATAAGCTCTTTTTTCTGTGGATTTTCTATTTGACTGTCGAATTGACTAACATCATATTTAGCTTTTTTAGATAGACTAATAAATATTTGTTCATGATATGCAATTAGAGTATCTAGTTCTAATTTAATTTGAAGTAGTAACTCATGATTTAAATTGTGTAAATCGTTTTGATAACGATTCATTTTTTTTAGTACCTCATATGCATGACGAGTACTACGAACGACTTCTTTAAAAAGTATCTTTTTACGATTTTGCGCATATACTTGTTTTTTAGTAAATGGTCGTTCCTCTTCATAATAACTAAATGTTTGTTCAAGTCTCTTAATGCGATCACTTATTACGCCTCTATCTTCTTTAATATGGTGGTATTCTGATGTATCGTTCAATACGAGTTTAAACCATACAAAAATATCAGAACATATATTCAAAGAGTTGTAATAAATTTTTGATTCGAATTTTGGTGGTAAGAATAATAGATTAACTGTTGAAGAACTAATTACACCAATCATAACTAGTACAAATCTATAAAATGCAGAAACATAAAAATCCCCTGAGTGCTGCCCCATAATAATTAACGCTGTAACACTCGCTAATGTAGCAACATGTGCTAAATTGAAACGGAAAAGTATAGCAATTAAAAGTATGACAGTGACACCCATAATTATGACATTATCTCCAAATACCGTAACCATTGCTACAGCAAGTAATGCACCAACGACATTACCAAGCGCTTGATCAGAAACAGTTTTTATAGATCGAAAAACACTTGGTTGCATAGCAACGACTGCACTGACTCCAGCGATTGCTTTTAAACCAGCTTCATTAGGTAATAGAGAAGCGATAAACAAAGCAAGTATAATGGCTATACCTGTCTTGAGAATACGGGCTCCTAATTTCAAATGTACCGCTCCTTAATAAATGTATTTATACTTGTTATACAATGATTGGAGCTAAAATTCAAGTTTATTTCATTTGACTAAAAGCGTAATCGGCTGCTTTTAGTGTTGCATCTATTTCTTCTTCAGTATGTTCTGTTGTTAAGAACCAAGCTTCAAATTTAGAAGGTGCTAGGTTTATACCTTGATTTAGCATCAATTTAAAGAATTTAGCGAAGGCCTCTCCATCTGAATTTTCCGCTTGATCATAGTGAACTACAGTTTCTTCTGTAAAATAGAGTGTAAGTGCGCCATATACTCTATTAATTGTAGCTGTGATATTATGCTTTTCTATTAATGATAGTAGTCCATCTTCTAAACGTTTACCTAAGTTATCTAATTTTTCATAAATACCTTCTTGTTCTAGTACTTCTAATAATGCAATACCAGCTTTCATAGATAAAGGATTTCCAGCCATCGTACCAGCTTGGTATGCAGGGCCTAACGGGGCAACTTGTTCCATAATTTCTTGTTTACCGCCATACCCACCAATTGGTAGACCGCCTCCTACAATTTTGCCAAATGCAGTTAGATCAGGATAAACATTATATAAATCTTGAGCTCCGCCAAAATGGAACCTAAATGCAGTTATCACTTCATCATATATTACTAAACTTCCATTGTTATGTGATATTTCATTTACTTGTTCTAAAAAGTTAGGTTGTGGTTTAACCATACCGAAATTTCCAACAATCGGTTCTACAAGAACTGCAGCGATTTCGTCGCCCCAATAGTCTATAGCTTCTTTGTATGCATCAATATCATTGTAAGGCACAGTAATAACTTCTTGAGCGACACTTAAAGGTACACCAGCAGAATCAGGAGAGCCTAATTGTGATGGACCACTACCGGCAGCTACTAATACTAAATCTGAATGTCCGTGATATTGTCCGGCAAACTTGATGATTTTAGTACGATTCGTATAAGCACGTGCGACACGTATAGTAGTCATTACAGCTTCAGTACCGGAGTTAACAAATCTAATTTTTTCTAATGAAGGGATTGCTCCGCGTAATTTTTGAGCAAATTCAATTTCTAATTCGGTAGGTGTACCATATAACACACCTAATGCTGCTTGTTCTTGAATTGCTTTAGTAATATGTGGGTGTGCGTGCCCAGTGATAATTGGACCGTAAGCTTGTAAGTAATCAATATATTTGTTTCCATCGACATCATAAAGATATGCACCTTGTCCAGAACGCATCATTACTGGTGCGCCTCCGCCGACTGCTTTATATGAACGTGAAGGTGAATTGACACCACCTAAAATATATTCATCAGATAATTTCTGAAGTTTTTCACTTTCAGTAAATTTCATAGTTATCAACCTCTTTTTATTTAATATTTACGACTATTATCGTATCATAAAATAAAGAACAAAAAGAAATAGGGTGAATGAAATGTTAAAAAAAGGAAGTCAGTTCCCAAAATTTGAATTAGAAAATCAGAATGGTGAGTTAATATCAAATGAAAGTATTAAAGGTAAAAAGGCTGTGCTTTATTTTTACCCGAGGGATAACACACCGACATGTACTACGGAAGCTTGTGATTTTAGAGATAACCTTGAAATGTTTAATGAATTAAATGTAAATGTTTATGGAATTAGTGGAGATAGTAAAAAGAAACATCAAAATTTTAGTAATAAGTTAGAGTTGAATTTTGATTTATTGGTAGACGAAGATTATAAACTTTCTGAAGAAGTTGGCGTATATCAATTAAAAAAATCTTTTGGTAAAGAATCTATGGGTATTGTAAGAACTACTTTTGTTTTAGATGAAAATGGAATTATTATAGATATAATTGAAAAAGTAAAAGTAAAAACTCAAATTGAAGAATTAAAAGATATATTGGGGTGATTTAAATGAAAGCTGTAAGTTTAATGAGGATGGGTGATCTAGAAACCGATTTAACAGAACGCTTTCCTAATGTTGACTTTGTATTTACAACGGGAGTTTCTAGTATCAATACACAAGATAAACAAAACTTAGATATATTATTTGGCTACGATAGTGATTTAGATGCTGCATTTTTAAGTGACTGTCCAAATTTAAAATGGTTAGCCTGGTACTCTACAGGTGTGAATAATCTTCCATTAAAATTTATTGACGAAAATAATATAAAACTTACAAATGGTAAAGGTGTACATGCAAAACAGATGTCAGAGTTTATTTTTGCGTATATCTTAGATGATTATAAAAAAATGAGAACTTCCTATTTAAATCAAATTAAAAAGCATTATGATTCAAAAATGAGTGGTAAAAGATTAAGTGGACAGAGATTATTATTTCTTGGGACGGGCAGTATCGCACAAAATACTACTAAAATAGCTAATACTATGAACATGGAAGTGATTGGGATAAATACTAATGCTCATAGTGTAGAGGGCTTTAGTAAAACATATGCTATTAAAGATTTAAAGGAAGTTATATCTGAAGCGGATATAATTGTTAATACGCTTCCCGAAACAAGTGAAACAATACATCTACTCACAAAAAATCATTTTGAATTGATGAAAAACGATGCTCTATTTATTAATGTAGGTAGAGGAACCATTGTAAAAGAAGAAGTTATAGTTGAAGCATTAAAGGAAAAATTGATTAGACATGCGTATTTAGATGTTTTTGAAAATGAACCATTAACTCCAGAAAACCCACTGTATGAATTAGAAAACGTTACGATTACAGCTCATATTACTGGTAATGGTTCAGAAAATAAAGCAGAAGTAACACAAATTTTCATTAAAAACCTAACATCTATTCTCAATAATAATGAACTAATTGAGAATTTAGTTGATCCAAAGAGCGGATATTAACGAGTTTAGACTAAGAATATTGACATTTCCCCAATTTAACAGTTATATTAATATTAAGTAATAATAATTCTTAAATAGAAAGATGGTGAGGGAAATGAGTGCAGAGATGGAAACAGTTGAACATCAACTAGAAGATTCAATTGCATCTTTAAGAAATAATGGCGTGAGAATAACTCCACAAAGACAAGCAATTCTTAAATTCTTAATTGCTTCAGAGTCGCATCCTACAGCCGATGAAATTTATCAAGCACTTTCACCTGATTTTCCAAATATAAGTGTTGCTACTATATATAATAATTTACGTGTCTTCAAAGAAATAGGGATAGTTAAAGAATTGCCATATGGTGATTCATCAAGTCGTTTTGATTTTAGTACACACAATCACTACCATGTTATTTGTGAGGATTGTGGTAAAATCGTAGACTTTCATTATCCACAACTAGATGAGGTAGAACAATTAGCTCAACACGTAACAGATTTTAATGTAACGCATCATCGTATGGAAATTTATGGTTTATGCAAAGATTGCCAAGATAAAAAAGAATAATCAAAACCATAGTTGAAGTAATGATTAATTTAATAGTTATGAAGTAACTAAATTGAAGGAAAGAAACCGAGATATCTAATGTCTCGGTTTCTTTTTTATTTTCAATTCTTTCTATAGTAGAAAAAGATATAATTGAAAATATATGACTATTTAAAAATGTAAATACATATTGTATATAAGAATTACAATCATTAACCAACAAAAATAGGGAATTGAAACAAAATGAGTAAATAGTTATGCAGTGCTATTACACAATTTGAAAAACCTATACATCTATTTACTAAATAGTGAATATAAAGGTAAAATTCAACCAAAAAGATTCGGAATAATTATTGACGTTATGTAATAATATTGATATTATATAAAAGTCGTCAAAACAAGACGCACTGCAACATCGATTGAAACAAAAATGATTTTTAAAAAGTGTAAAATTAACGCTTGTGAATATCATTTAGAAGTTATATAATAGTAAATGTTGAGTTGAGAAAAACGAAACAAACTTAATAAAAAAATTAAAAATTATCATTGACTTAACAAAAACTTAATGATAAAATAATTTCTTGTAACACATTAATGAACATTGAAAACTGAATTGCAATATGTC
>ERZ794963.18-NODE-18-length-81254-cov-11.630821_pt1 | contig 81254 bp, 79 predicted proteins | sample MGYA00375740_ERZ794963 | MGnify/ENA primary metagenome ERZ794963 (study PRJEB30138, sample SAMN05968720) | food fermentation metagenome | isolation source: fermented_meat | host: inoculated_fermented_meat_time_40_first_replicate;inocula... | place: Italy | collected... | reverse complement strand
AATGAATTCAACGAAAGTGTTTTTATTTCCTTCCCACTATTTGGGGTCAGTTCAATACTCTTTATTAGTTTCTTGATGTTTTAATCGTTGATTTAAAACATCAAGTGCTTTATCTGTTATTTTTGTAATAGGCTGTATGATTGTTGTTAAATGAGGATATATATTTCTTATTAATTCAGTACCATCATAACCAATGATTTTAAAATCTTCTGGGACACGTTTACCCAAAGATTGAGCTATTTGCAATAGCATAATTGCATCAACATCGTTGGATGCAAAAATACCATCAAGATCAGGTTGTTCATTAAAGATACGATGAAAAATTTTACTTTTCTCTTCATAACTTATATTAAAATCTAAGTTATAGATAATAGGTTCTAAATCACTTTTTTTCATTGTTTCTATATAAGCTTGCGTTCTACGATGAGCTGGTGTTTCGAGTTCTGTTGGTCCAGTAGTGTGAACAATCTTTCTAGCGCCTTTTTCAATTAATCTTGAAGTTGCTATTTGCCCCCCGTGATAGTTATCTGATTCAATTATTGGAATATCTTCATTCATAAAACGATCAATTGCAACAATAGGTAAATTGTCTTTTTTATACTGCTGAATTCCTCTATTATGAGTACCAACTATCAAACCATCTACTTGATTAGATAATAATTGATTTAAATAATGCTCTTCTTTTTCTGAGTCGTTCATAGAATTACCAATAATTACTTTATAACCTTGTTTATACAATTTGCGCTCAAGTTCTTGAATGATCTCACCAAAAAAAGGATTAGCCACAGTTGGAAAAAGAAGACCAATAATTTTTGTTTCTTGTTGAAATAGCTGACGCGCTGCTGAATTAGGTTGATAATCCAAAGCTTTCATTGCTTTGTTCACTTTATCTATAGTCTTTTGACTTAAATATCCACGATTATTTAGAACGCGAGAAACAGTTGTTTTTGAAACATTTGCAAGTTTAGCAACATCCTCTAATTTAGGTTTCATATTAAACACCCCTAGTAAAATGATAAATATTGTTAAATACAGTTTAATAAATAAACAATTAAAAGTATATAAATATAAAAGAATGGAGGATGCTAATACATCCTCCATTCCTTAATTAATATTTAACTGCATGATTTTCAAGGTGGTAAACAGTTACATTTCCATTAATGTTACTATTTCCCTCTATTGACATTATGTCCTAAAGAATTAACTATGGTAAATAATAGAAAAGTTACGCTAATTACTAGAATAATTAAAAAAAGGATTATTTGTTTCATAACGACATCCAAACTTTTAATTAATACATATAAATTTAACAATATATTATCACACAACTGTAATTTTAAAATGTAATACTAGTTATTTTCATATTTCACTTATAATAAGTTAATTTTTAACCTGTTATTAGCACTTCTTTTCTTTTAATATAGATAATTTATTAAAAATCCAGTTATTTTTATTATGATTATTAAAGTGACAACTTAGGATAAGAAAAGAAGATGGTATTGTTGGCAATGTTAAATATGCTGATTTAGATGATTGTATCAGGCTAGCCCAAGAGGCAAAGTTAGATACATTGGCACCTGCTCTAGGATCTGTACATGGAAAATATCAAGGTGAACCGGATTTAGGATTTTCAGAAATGAAAGCCATACAAGAAGCCATTGATATTCCGCTAGTGCTACATGGTGCATCAGGCATTTCAGATGAAGATTTATTAACAGCAATACACTTAGGTCATGCTAAAATTAATTTTAATACAGAAATCAATATCGCTTGGAGTAACCAACTAAGACAAACACTTAATCAAGATAAGTCATTGTTTAATCCACAACAAATTCTAAAACCTAGTAAAGCAGCGATGGTAGAAACGATTAAATCTATCATTTATAAATGTACGTCTTATAACCGGGTATAACAGAACATATGTAGATAGGAGGATGAGTCAACATGCCATTAATGAAAATTGATTTAATAAAAGGAAGAGAAAAAGAAGAAATAAAGCAAATATTAAATATCTCTTATGAAGTTATGCTGGATACATTTAAGGCACCCAAAGGCGACAGATACCAAATAGTTAATCAACATGAAGATTATGAGATGCAAATTTTGGATACTGGTTTAGGCGTAGAACGAACAAAAGATGTAATTGTGTTCACAATTATTACAAGGCCAAGGACTCAGCAACAAAAACAAAGGTTCTATAGTGAAGTTACAAATAAACTTCATGAAAATATGGGGATACGTAAAGAAGACATCATGTTTAGTTTGATTGAGAACACAGATGAAGATTGGAGTTTCTTTAATGGAGAAGCTCAATTTCTAAATGGGATGCTTTGAGAAAGACATAGTTCAAAGTTTTAGTATGTACGGTAATACTTTGTAATATGTTCAAAAGATTGCTTATCATTCTGGACAAATTTTAAATAGTAAAGACGCTTCTTTTTAAACGAAGCGTCTTTTATTATATTTTATAAATCTAATAATTCGAATTGCTTAATTTGTTTTTCAATATTTATTGAAGAAGTATTTTCTTTTTCTGCTTTGCGCATTTGCTTATGTTCTTCAATATGTGATGGACGAGAAAGCCATGCTTGAAAATATTTTTTCTCTAACCATTTAGATACTATAGCATATGAAATGGTAGAGTTCTTTTCGTTTTTCCAAATTTCAACATCTATTAAACCGTCATATCCTTGAAAATCATCTTTGGCATGTAATGCCTTGTTGTCTAAAACGGCTCTATTTTCTATATTTGTTGTGAAATCAGCTTGTGCGATGAACATACAATCAATCCTCCTTAAAACTATTCATTAATCATATCAAAAATTACATGCTTAAACATATATATTACTCTGAATTGATATTAAATTATTTAATAAATAAGCTTTTTCCGAAATTTAAAGTAAGTTTTATTACTAGACGGATATTGAAAAAGCAATTACAATAATTAGACTTATAAGGGGGGCTAAAATGGATATAAAAAACAACATAATATTAATAACTGGTGGCGCCTCTGGAATAGGACTTCAGTTCACCAAAAAGTTTTACGCAAACAATAATAAAATTATTATTTGTGGACGTAATACTGAAAAACTGCAAAGTATTGAAGCGGAATTTCCAGATGTTATTACAAAGGTATGTGATATATCTAGTTCAGAAGAACGTCTGAATTTATATAATTGGGTAACTGAAAATCATCCAGATATAAATGTACTGGTAAATAATGCTGGGATCCAAAACCGATTCAATATTTTGAAAAAAGATGCTGCAGTAGATTGGGAGAACTTAAATATAGAAATAAAATCTAATTTTGAAGCGACCGTACAACTGTCAATTTTGTTTAGTCAGTATTTTGCTGATAAAACAACTAATTCAAATATAATTAATGTTTCTTCGGGTTTAGCTTTTGCACCCATGGCAATAGCACCGATTTACTCAGCAACAAAAGCTGCAGTACATTCATTTACCGTTAGTTTGAGACACCAATTATCTGAGACAAATACAAGTGTTTTTGAAGTAATACCTCCTGCAGTTAATACTGATTTAGGTGGAAAAGGAATCCATACTTCTGGTGCAAATCCGGTTGATTTTATCAATGAAATATTTGAAGGACTCGTTCAAGAAAAAACTGAAATTGGTTATGGTTCTGCTAAAGAACGCTTGAAAATGTCCAAAGAAGAATTAGATGAGCATACAGAAGAAATGTATAATACTTTGAAAAATACAATTTAGCGATTCGAATTTTTATTTAATGTTGCGCTTGTAAAAGTGGGCTGTTAGTTATTAACAGTCCATTTCGCATTTAATAAATTATTCGATGTTGGCTTTATTACAGGACGTACTTATGGTAATTCTTTTTCTTTGAATTTTTATGATGTATATAATCTTTCTTAATATTTATTGAAAAAGCAATTCTATTTATACAAAAACACTTCCGTATAAATTCATTTTATAGTATGAATTCAACGAAAGTGTTTTTATTTTATTGCCAATTAATTGTCTTCATTACCTATAGAAATTGAAGTTTATTTAACTAGTCAGAGTAAATTCTGTTTTAATAAATTTAACTTAAAAGTTATTTTGCAGATTCTTGTACTTTTTCAACTTCAGATAAATAGTTCGCTAACTGTTCATAAAGGCCTAACACCATTTTAGGCTTAATTCTAGTATCAGTTAAGTCCCAACCTACTAGATCCATGTGGTCCCAATTTTTTAAGGTAGGCATAACTCCCCATAATCCTAATTCTGGTTTACTATCAAACGTTATATCTTTGTGAGGTTTATTAAAAGGATACAGACCTGATTTTAATGGAACAGGGCCATCTCCTTCTCTCCAACTTTCAGGATTTTGTCTTCCGACTAAGTTAGCTAATATTTTAAACGGAGCAAACATCTTTAAGTTGCCACGTTGACGATTATTAAAAGTTTTATGGGTATCTTCAGCAGTAATAGATGTATAAGCAACGTCTTTACTTAGAGTTAATCGATCATTAATTTTTTTCGATCCTTCAATTGAGCCGTCTGTAAAACTTGTGTCTTCAGTTTTCCAAACTTTATTGTCTTTAACTCGTTTTAAATATTGAATATATGATTCATCATCGTGCTGCTTTATTCCCCAAGGCTCGAGACCGTAATCGGCTTTAGTGTATTTATTACTAGTGTATTTTAAAATGTTGTAGAATAACTTTCTAGCAATTGGTTTATTCCCTAATTTGTCCGATATAAATGTACCGTTATGAGGTGTGGCGATGGTTGTTACAGAGGACACCATATTATTGTTTCCACCTACAAATATTTCAGGAATATCTCCACCATGTTTTTTCTGATATTCAATTTCTTCTGGAACTCCATTTCTTAGCATATCCTCTAATACTTGGATAGTTTGTCCACCAAAACTATGACCAACTAAATGAACTTTCTTACCAGGAGCCCACTCAGGATAAATGCCTTTATAAGTTTTACCGTATCTAGCATGGCCATACTTTTTAGAATGATAAGCGCCATAGTCTACAGTTCCGCCTTTAATATAATAATATAACTCAAGTGCGCGATCATAATTACTTCCAAACGGACTCATTCCGCCTTCTCTAACATCATATCCTTGTTTATTTAATTCTTTGTCTAAATCTACTTTATTTCCTCCCCAATACGGAGGTAAGACTGCGGGTTTAGATTCATCTGGATATCCAGAAAAGCCGTGAGCTAGAATTATAGGATACTTATTTTTTTTAACTACGCCTTGATTACCTTTTGGAATTGTAGGTGTATAATTATCTTCTTTAGCGACTTCATTTTTATTTTCAGATGTATTGTTTGAGTTTGATTGTTCATCTTCAGAAACGTTATTTTGCTTTTGAGAAGTATCGTTTGAGTCTGATTGTTCATCTTTAGCATCGTTGTTTTGCTTTTGAGAGGCATCGATTGAATCATGTTGTTCATCTTCAGAAACGATATTTTGCTTTTGAGAGGTGTCGATTGAGTCTGATTGTTTATCTTCAGCAGCGTTGTTTTGCTTTTGAGAGGCGTCGTTTGAGTTTGATTGTTTATCCTCAGCATCGTTATTTTGTTTTTGAGAGGCGTCGTTTGAGTCTGATTGTTTATCCTCAGCATCGTTATTTTGTTTTTGAGACTCAACATTTGAATCTTGTTCTACAAAATTAGAAGGCTGATTTTTATTTTTAGACTTAACGTTGTCCTCAGGTACATCAGACTTAGCTAATTGGTTCGCAACTTTAGCATCGTTGTTAGTATCTCTTTGTTCTAAATTAGAAGCATTATCTTCATCCTTAGCGTCTTGTATATTTAAATTAGATGATTGTTTTACATTTTTTGAGTCAGTATTAGGGGATTGTTGTTCTAATTTAGATGGTTTATCTTCGTTATTTGAGTCATTGCTTGGATTCTGTGTATTTGAATTAGATGATAAGTTCACATTTTTAGAGTCGGAGTCAGGAGATTGTTGTTCAGAATTAGATGGATTGCTCAGGTTTTCAGGCTTACTATTTTGATTTTGTGTCTTTATGTTAACTTTTTGAAAACTATCTAGACCTTGCTCATTAGTCGATTGATTAATTTCTCTTTCGTCTGCTGAAGCTTGGGAAACGGTACTTAGTGCTACAAATAAAATAGAAGTGGTTGTAAGTGATGTTAGTGGTAAAATAATTTTGTTTTTCAATTTCATAAAATCCTCCTCTTTTATATTTAATTCCTATGTGTAAATACAAATACAATTTTTTGATTAATATTGACACTTAGGGCATAAAAAGGAGTAGGAGTCAGAAAGATTATATGTAATTATCAAAAAAGTATTAATTTAGGTGATTTTTTAATCACCTTATAAATACTGTTTCAATCACAATAAGTAAGAGATACAACGGTGTAAAAATGTCATTTTAATATACTGATAAATAATATAATTTATGGCTTATTATTTTAGATTCTTCCTTTTCTCACAATTACTATGAAATATAGGAAGTAATTGTTAAACTAGATGTTAAGAAATTTTATATATATAAATAGAAAATCAATTAATCATATTATTGTACTAAATATAAGGAGGGCATTTATGTTTTTAGCATGGAATGAAATTAAACGTAATAAATTGAAATTTAGTTTAATCGTTGGCGTTCTGATAATGATAAGTTATTTACTGTTCTTATTATCTGGTTTAGCCAGTGGATTAATGAATATGAACAGAGAGGGTATTGATAAATGGGGCGCTGATGCAATTGTGTTAAATAAAGACGCAAATCAAACGGTTGAGCAATCAGTTTTTAATTTAGATAAAGTAGAAAACACATATAAGCAACAAACAAGTTTAAAGCAGACGGGTGTTATTGTTTCTAACGGTGATAGCGAAGAAAATGCATTGCTATTTGGTGTTAAAGATAATTCTTTTTTAGTACCTAATATGATTGAAGGAAAGAAATTTAATTCTGATAATGAAGTTATTGCTGATGAAACGCTTAAAGAAAAAGGCTTTAAAGTTGGTGATAAATTGTCATTATCACAGTCTGATGAAGAACTGAAAATAGTAGGATTTAGTGAGAGTGCAAAATATAACGCTTCTCCTGTGATTTTCTCAAGTAATAGTACAATAGAAAAAATTAACCCATCCTTAAAAGAAGGCATGACGAACGCTGTAATTGTTAAAGATAAAGAATGGAATAAAAAGAATTTAGATAGCAATTTAGAAGCTATTGAAATTGAAAATTTTGTTGAGAATTTACCTGGCTATAAAGCACAAAACTTAACCCTCAATTTTATGATTTCATTTCTATTTGTTATTTCGGCAACAGTTATAGGTATATTTTTATACGTGATTACACTGCAAAAGACAAATTTATTTGGTGTATTAAAAGCTCAAGGTTTTACAAATGGTTATTTAGCAAAGGTAGTAATATCACAAACGTTTATTATTGCTTTAATAGGTACAATTGTTGGATTAATACTGACATTAATAACAGGGTTATTTTTACCAAGTGCAGTGCCTATTAAATTTAGCATAGCAACTCTAACGATATACGGTATTGTACTTATTGCTGTTTCACTATTAGGTAGTCTGTTCTCCATATTAACGATAAGAAAAGTGGATCCACTTAAAGCGATAGGGTAAATAAGGAGTGTAATGAAATGTTAGAATTTAAAAATGTTACTAAATATTTCCAAGACGGAAATCAAAAAATAGAAGCCGTAAAACCTACCTCACTAAAATTTAATCAAAAAGAACTCATTGCTATTATTGGTCCTTCTGGTTCTGGAAAAAGCACGTTTTTAACTATGGCAGGGGCGCTCCAAACGCCAAGTTCGGGTGATATTATAATTAATGGGAGCGAAGTGTCCGGTATGTCTCAGAAAGCACTAGCACACACAAGAATGCAAGAGATTGGATTCATACTGCAAGCCACTAATCTCGTGCCTTTTTTAACAGTAAAACAACAATTTAAATTACTAAAGAAACAAAAGAAAAATGTGCTAAGCGAAGACGAGTATAATCAACTCATGTCACAGCTTAATCTGGAATCAATTGAAAACAAGCTTCCAAGTGAGATATCTGGAGGACAAAAGCAGCGTGTGGCAATTGCCAAAGCTTTATATACGCAACCTTCAATCATTTTAGCAGATGAACCAACGGCTTCTTTAGACACTCAGAATGCTATGGAAGTTATGAAGATTTTAAAGGAACAGACATTAAGAAAAAACAAAACCTGTATAGTAGTTACACATGATGAACGACTTACGTCATATTGTGATAAGGTTTATCATATGGAAGATGGCGTATTAGAGCAAGCGCAAGTCTAATGTTTTAGCGCTAATAATTAATTCAAGGTACTACTAATTAATAAATATTAGATTCGAAATTAATATAAATTTAGCCTACTTAACTTATAAAATTAAGTAGGCATTTTTATTGGTAATTAATGGAATTTATAAAGAAATAATTAGGATTTGTTATCAAAATTTCTTCCTTCTAAACCAGCTAACTCTTCTTTTGATGCAGATGGTGCCTTCATTTCAAAAATTTGATCGACAACTGTATAATCATAATAACCTAAACGTGCAATAGGTCTAATAGATTGTATATCAAGTTTCCCGTTATCTAGAATAACTTCGTCATCAATATGAACTTGTGCTACACGGCCAATTACCATATCTACAGTTGATACTGGATCGCCAGTAGGGATGCGCACTGTTTGGACATATTCACATTCAAAATGTACAGGAGATACTTTGACTCTGTGACCAGGTGCTTCAATGCATTTCTCTTTTTCTACACCTGCAAATTCAAATTCATCTTCTTCTGGTGGCAATGCCTTAGCGGATAAGTTTACTGCTTCTCTTAAATCATAAGTTGCCATGTTCCAAACAAACCATCCTGTTTCTTCTGCATTTTTAACTGTATCTTTACGCTCGTGTTCTCCTAAAACGGATTGATTAGCTGCAAACATTACCATAGGCGGATCCCATGTTAAATTTTGGTATTGGCTATAAGGTGCTAAATTATCTTTACCATCCTTTGATATTATGGAAGCTTTTTCAGGAGGTAAATTAATGAAAATAAACTTAAATTGGGAAAATACTTTTCAAGAATATCAAGATATATTGAATTCTGGTTTAAATCCAGAATGGTTATATAGCGCTAAAGCAAATATGATACTAATTCCAGCTTATACAGGAAAGGGGAAAGAGTTTTTTTATACTAGTGACATCATTAAAGCAAGTAAGACTATCCCCTTTTTTTAGACAATTGTGATGATTCGTAGAATTATTTCATAATTTTTGCTAATAAAGGGTTAAAAAATTTTAAGAAGGGTACAATACTTAGTAAGAGACTTGGAGCTCTTGTCAATTAAGATAATGAGCAAGTGAGCTCGTTACGTAAAAGATGAGCTGAGGTAAAGTTTGCCTGCTCATCTTTTTCTATTTGGAGGCTAAATATATGAAAAAAATATTATTAACAGGCGCTTCGGGATATATCGGTAGTCACTTAATGAATAAATTAAAAGATAACTATGAAATTATAGCTATTTCTAGAAATATAGAAAATAAATCAAATGAACACAATGTTACTTGGAAAGCAGCTGACTTGTTTGATTTAAATGAAATAACAGAAGTAATGGAGGACATTGATATCGCTATATATCTTGTCCATTCTATGATGCCTTCGGCTAAGTTGACGCAGGCGAGCTTTGAAGATATGGATGCATTATTAGCTGATAATTTTGCTAAAGCCGCTAGTTATAACAAAGTTCAGCATATTGTATTTATGAGTGGTTTGATACCTAATACAAGTGAATTATCACCACATTTAAGAAGCCGTTTAGAGTGCGAACAGATTTTAGGATCATATGGTGTACCAGTAAGTACTTTAAGAGCGGGTTTGATTATAGGCTCTAAAGGAAGTTCTTACCCAATATTAAAAAAATTAGTAGATAGATTACCTGGCCTGTTACTGCCAAAATGGGCTTATAATACAACATTGCCAGTTGCAATAGACGACGTGCTTGATGGTTTATATAAAATTGTAGAGCGTCAGCCGCATAAGAATGAATCGATAGATATTGGTGGACCTAGTCATATGACTTATAAAGATCTATTCAAGCAAACTGCAGAGGTACTAGATAAACGATTACCTACGATAGATTTGCCTATTATTCCCATTTGGCTAAGTAAATATTGGGTGAAACTTATTTCAGGTGTCCCAAAAGAAATGGTTTATCCGTTAATGGATAGCTTAATTCATGATATGATTAGAAATGATGAAAATATTGTGAAAGACATTTCTATAGGCAAGATTGATTATAAGGAAAGTGTGCGTAATGCCTTGGAAGAAGAAACTAAGACACAAAAGAAAGGGAAGTCATCACGTAAGGGCGATATTAAAGATGTTAGAGCAATATCAAGGGTAGTCTTACCTAAAGATGTAAATATGATTCAATTGGCAGAGTCATATGCAAATTTTTTAAATAGAATTACATTAAATGTCGTTAATAGTGATTTTAACGAAGATAACTTTACGATTAGTGTGCCGTGTTTAAATAAGGACTTACTATTATTAAGTAAAGATTTTAAAGCTTCTAATAACGAGAGAATTTTATATCGAATTGTTGGTGGAGATTTCGCTTTAGATTCAGATGGTGGTAATGCGAGATTAGAGTTTAGAAGATTACCTAATAGTGACGCATGTATCATAGCGTTACAAGAATATGAACCGACGTTACCTTGGTGGGTATATAAGTATACCCAAGCAAAAGTTCATAAAAGTGTAATGAATCTTTTTAAATTTAAAATAAGTACTCAAAGAACAAACAAAGGAAAACAATTAAATATGAAGAAATTTATTTTACCAATTGTTATTTCAGGTGCTATTGTCTTAAAATTATATGGATTGAAGAAGTATTTAGCTAGAAAAAATAACATGTCTAATGCCGAACTATAGCTATTAGATATAATAGCTAGTTACTTTTACAAAAAAAGAGGGGATCAACTATGAAAGCAAACGAGATAATTAAAACAATTATAAAAGTTATAACACCAATTACAGGCGGTAAATTTATAGGGAAATTTGCAGTGAAAAATGCGAGAAAAGATTATAAAAATAATGTTAAACCACCTTTTTCACCACCCGGCTATGTCTTTCCAATTGTGTGGCCAATACTTTATACAACGATGGGCGTAGCTTATGCATTAGTGACTAATAAATCTACTAGTAAGGCTTTGAAAGGTGCTTATTACACGCAATTAAGCCTGAATTATCTATGGTCGATATTATACTTTAAATATAAATTACGCTTTAGTGCGTTGATAGAGAGTGTTGTATTACTGGGCGCAGTAGTTACAACAACTGTAAAATTTTTCAATGTAAAAAAAATTGCTGGCATTTTACTAGTTCCATATATGCTTTGGAGCGCTTTTGCTACTTATTTAACAGCTGGTAATTGGTATTTAAATAAAGATAACCCAAGCTATACAGAGAAATCCGAGAATTAAATTGATGAAAAAGATTATATATATTGCGCTATATTGGTTTATAGTTCAAATGATTATTGCTCAACTTGGTACTCGTATTAGTTATAAGTTTTTGGAAAAAGATAATAAATATTTTAGAAGTTGGAATTTTGAACAAGAGGGTCGATTATGGCAACAATTAGTTAAAGTGCAACATTGGAAAAATTATTTACCAGATGGTCAAAATATTAACCCAAATATCAAAAGTAAAGAGACTTTCGATTGTTCTAAAAATATGAGTGAAGTACAGCAATTTATATTAGAAACTAGACGGGCAGAGATTGTTCATCTGTTGTCTATATTTCCTGTTATTGCTTTTTTTAAATCGTCAAAACAAATTAAAATTATTAATTTCGTATATGTCATTATAGCCAATGTTCCCTGTATGATTGTCCAGCGCTATAATCGCCCTAAGTTAATACGTATTTATAAGAAATTACAAAAAAGAAAAGGTGATTAAATGGGAAATAAGAAAGTGGTTGTCATAGGAGGTGGCTTGGGAGGGATTGCTAGCGCAATTTGTATGGCTCATGCAGGCTATCAAGTGGATTTATATGAACAAAATAAGCATATCGGTGGAAAGGTAAATAGGTTAGACATAGATGACTATGGATTTGATCTCGGTCCATCAATTTTAACCATGCCTAAAGTATTTCAACGCTTATTTCAACGATGTGATGAAAGGCTAGAAGATTATGTTAGCATTCGTAAGTTAAGTTTACAGATTAGAAACGTTTATCCAGATGGCCAAATTTTAGATTTATATGAATCCATGGAAGATATGTTAACAAATAATGAATCGTTAACAAATAAAGATATAGAGCAACTTTCTTCGTTTTTTAGTTACGCACAAAAGATACATCAAGTTGCTGAAAAAAGCTACTTTGATAAGGGATTAGATACAATGTTTGCAATTATTCGTTATCATGGTCCGTTTTCAGCTTTAAAGCAATTCGATTATTTTCATACAATGCAACAAGCCATTAATAAAAGGGTGGATAACCCATATTTAAGAGAAATGCTAGGTTATTTCATAAAATATGTCGGCTCCTCATCTTATGATGCTCCGGCTGTATTGAGTTTATTACCTCAAATGCAACATGAGGAAGGTTTGTGGTACGTAGATGGTGGCATTCATAAGTTAGCGGAAGCGATGGAACAATTAGCGAGAAAATTAGGTGTGGGCATACATTTTAACACCCCTGTAAAACGTATCAATTATAATAGTCAAAATAAGGTGACAGGGATAACAATAGAAAGTAATGAGGAAATATATGCAGATTACATTATATCTAATATGGAAGTAATCCCTGTTTATAAATATTTATTGAATTTTGATGCAAATCAAATAAACAAATTGGAACGTAAATTTGAGCCAGCTAGTTCAGGTTATGTCATGCATCTTGGTGTGGACAAAAGTTATCCAGAGCTTCAACATCATAACTTTTTCTTCTCAAGTAATTCTAAAGTTAATTATGATCAAGTTTTTCACCAGTATGTTTTGCCTGAAGATCCGACTATTTATGTAGTGAATACAAATAAAACAGATAAGACACAGGCGCCAGAGGGACACGAGAATATAAAAATATTGCCACACATACCATACATTCAGAGCAAGTCATTTAGTGAAGCAGAATATCTGCAATTCCGAGAACGTATATTGGATAAATTAGAGTCCATGGGTTTGAAAGATTTGAGAAAGCACATTGTATATGAAGACGTATGGACACCACATGACATTGAAAATACATACAATTCTAATAAAGGAGCTATATATGGCGTAGTATCCAATAAGAAGAAAAATAAAGGTTTTAAATTTCCTAAAAAAAGTCAGTACTTCAAAAATTTGTACTTTGTAGGTGGTTCTGTAAATCCTGGCGCTGGTATGCCTATGGTCACTTTGAGTGGTATGCAAGTAGCAGAAGCTATTATTAATGGAGAAAGTAGTTGAGGCTGAATGATACTTTATATAATAGCAATAGTATTAACGATACTATCACTAATAAGTGGAATGTGTATGTATGCGCGTCGAGCGGTTATAAATAACTCCGGAAAAGAAAGAGGTCAGACAGCCGTCAGTGTTATTGTACCTGCTAGAAATGAAGCGGAGAACTTACCTAAATTACTTAACAGTATAAGTAAAGAACAAGAAATAGAAGTGATTGTTATGGATGATGGTTCAACTGATGAGACACAAGCTGTTGCTAGATATTATGGTGCGAGCGTATATATTGTTGAAAACGATACCACATGGCGAGGTAAGTCACATGCCTGTTGGCAAGGCAGTAAATATGCAACACATGATTTACTGATGTTTGTTGATGCTGATGTTCAATTTACTAGTGACGATAGTATTCAACGCATAGCCAACCAATATCATTTACAAGATGGTAAAGGCTTGTTATCAATACAACCTTATCACAAGATGAAAAAGCTATATGAAAATGTATCGGCTATTTTTAATTTAATGACAGTCGTAGGTATGAATCAATTTTCAATCACGAAATCGGCAAATAATGAGCAAGGTGCATTTGGACCAGTACTTGTGACAAATAGGCAAGATTATAAATTGACACAAGGACATTTGAAAGCTAAAAATCAAATCATTGAAGGCTTTGCAATAAGTAAAGCATATAATGAACAAGGTTTGCCAGTTAGTTTGCATGAAGGCCAAGGTGTAGTCAATTTTAGAATGTATTCTCAAGGATATAAAGCGCTATTAGAGGGTTGGAGTAAACACTTTGCACTTGGCTCTCAAGTAACTAAAAAGTCTACGCTTACGTTTGTATTTTTATGGCTATTTGGTTCACTTACAACAGTTTTAGCGATAATTTTTTCAATTAATTTAGGCTCGTTATATATATTATTAGCCATTACTCTATATTTTATATATGCGATACAATTTCATATATTTATTCGAAGAACAGGAAATTTTAATATCGTTGCGAGTTTATGTCATCCACTGCTTTTCATATGCTTTGTAGTGATATTTTTTAAATCATGGTTAGATATAAATGTATTCAAACGTATATATTGGAAAGGCCGTAGAATAGATTTATAACTTAGTTTTTTATACAAATGTCAAGCAGTTCTAGGCTTACTGAGGAGGCCAATAAATGAATCAATTAGAGATAGATTATAACCATTGTCACAATATAATGAAAGAACATTCAAAAACGTTCTCATATGCCTTTGATTTTTTGGATCTAAAAAGGAAAAAAGCAATTTGGGCTATTTATGCAGTTTGTAGAATTATAGATGACAGTATTGATAAATACAAAGACATTGAGCAATTAGACAAAATAGCTAGAGATTTAGATATTATTTACAGCAATTATATTCAAGAGTATCAAAGTGATGCAGCTATTATGAATGCTTTAAGTAATACATTGGATACATATTCAATACCTAAAAAACCTTTTGAATCTTTAATTCAATATGTGAAGGAAGATTTAGTTTTAAAAGAAATGCAAACTGATTCAGATTTATATGAGTATTGCTATGGTGTGGCAGGTACTGTCGGTGAATTGTTAACTCCTATATTAACCTCATCAAATGAAAATAATTTCGAGCAAGCTGAAGGTGCAGCTATTGCTTTAGGCAAGGCAATGCAAATAACTAATATTTTAAGAGATGTCGGCGAAGATTTTCAAAATGGAAGAATTTATCTAAGTGTAGAAAAATTAGCTCAATATCGAGTTAATCTACATTCTATATATTATGAAGGGATTACGCCAAATTATATAGAACTGTGGGAAAGTTACGCTACAGAGGCAGTTAGGTTATATGATATTGCATTAAACGGTATCAATTATTTTGACGAAGAGGTACGTTACATTATCGAATTAGCTGCGATAGCTTATCATGAAATCCTTGTGGAAGTAAGGAAGGCAAACTATACGTTGCATAAGAAAGTATATGTAAGCAAATTGAAAAAAATGAAAATTTATCGTGAACTTAGTACGAAATATAATAGGAGTGAAACATTATGAAGATTGCAGTTATAGGCGGCGGTGTTTCAGGTTTAGCTGCAGCTTCAAGATTAGCAGCAAATGGTCACCAAGTAGATTTATATGAAAAGAACCAACAAATAGGTGGCAGGATGAATCAGATCAAGCAAGATGGCTTTACATTTGATATGGGACCAACCATCGTAATGATGCCTGAGATTTATCGAGACGTTTTTAATTATGCCAAAAAAGATATGCATGATTACTTGGAAATTAAACAATTATCACATATATATGATGTTTATTTTAGTGAAACAGATCAAATTCGTGTTCCTACAGATCTTGCTCAATTAAGAGATATGCTTGAAGGTATTGAACCTAACTCTACACATGGTTTTATGTCATTTTTAACAGATATATACGAAAGATACGAAATAGCACGAAAATATTTTCTAGAACGTACGTTTAGAAAACCTACAGATTTTTATAATCCTTTTACTATATATCAAGGTATGAAACTCAAAACATTTGATAAAGCAGATAATTTAATTGAAAAATATGTTGATAATGAAAAAATCCAAAAGATTTTAGCGTTTCAAACATTATATATAGGTATCGACCCTAAACGAAGCCCATCATTGTATTCAATTATACCCATGATAGAGTTAATGTTTGGTGTTCACTTTATAAAAGGTGGTATGTATAGCTTTGTAAGAGCACTTCAAACACTAAATGAAGAATTAGGTACTCAAATTTATACCAACGCAAACGTTGAAGAAATTATCATTGATAGTAGGTATAAGCGTGCGGAAGGTCTAAAAGTAAACGGACATATAGAAAAATATGACAAAATAATTTGTACTGCTGATTTTCCATATGCTACATCATCTTTAATTAAAAATGAACATCATCCTAAGAAGTATACGACACAGAAAATTGATAATATGGATTATTCTTGCTCAGCCTTTTTAATGTACATAGGGGTTGATAAAGATTTATCTGAAGATATCTTGTTACATAATGTTATATTTTCAAAGGACTTTGATAATAATATTAATGAAATATTTTCCGGGGAAATATCTCAAGATCCTTCAATATATGTTTACGCCCCTAGTGTGGAAGATAAATCGTTAGCGCCAAAAGGTCAGACAGGTATTTATGTGCTTATGCCCGTTTCAGAATTGAAAACAGGTGATACGGATTGGTCTGATGAGGCAACAATCAAACAGGTGAAAGATATTATTTACAGTAAGCTTTCTATGATTAAAGCGTTAGAAAATTTGGAAAAGCAAGTTGTGACAGAAATTATTTATACACCTAAAGATTTTGAAGGAGATTATAACGCTAAATTTGGTGCGGCTTTTGGTTTAATGCCTACATTAGCACAAAGTAACTATTATAGACCACCTAATGTTAGCAGAGATTACAAAAATTTGTATTTTGCTGGAGCTAGTGTTCATCCAGGGGCAGGAGTGCCAATTGTACTGACGAGTGCTAAGATTACAGTTGATGCTATGTTAGAAGATATTAATAATGGTATATAAAAAAACGCTTAAAATCACTTTTTAATAAAGTGATTTTAAGCGCCTTTTTTAACTAATCGAACGTGATGGTTTGTGGTGTGTCTAACTTTTTATCGTTCATAATTTTTATGGATTTTGGTATTACTTTAATTACGCACAAGTTTGGATCATCCTTAGAGTCAAAAAAGGACTTATCTTGTTTGCTCCAAATCCAATCAATAGTCTCTTGATCTTTCAGTATTTCAACATTAGCATCAATTTCTAGAAAACTACGATTATTCGTTTCATCGTAACCTATAAGTACATGAGCTTTGGGATTATCTTTAAATTCAGCAATTTTTTTAGACTCAATGCTTGTCTTAGTATAAAGTGTGTGTCCATCATTATAAAATACCATGTATCTACTATTAGGTGTATTGTTATGTGCAGTAGATAGGACACCTATTTTTGATGTATTTAATATATTTTCAATTTCATTTTGTAATTGTTCATTATTCATAATTTAATCACCTCTGATAATAACATACCCTGAAGTTGCCTATAATATGTACGGTTTTAAAATTTATTTTATTTTTTAGTGAATTATACACAAGTTAAAACGGGTATATGAGTGAAAACATAATTTTAAGTTAAAGGACAATTATAAAGTGAATTTGTAAGAAACAATCTGGGAGGTAATAAAATGCATTTAGGAGTCATACTTAACAGAGTTTTTAGAACGAAAGATAGTCCACTTTTTCATTATATAGTGAAGCATCAAAATGAGATAAATAAATTGTATTTTATCTTACCTTTAGAAGATTTAACTGACGCATCAGAAGTAAAACGTGACTATTATCATAAAGTTGTAAAAGGGTTTGTAAATACTTTAGATAAGCATGATATACAACCTCATATTGTCACATATGAAAAGCTAGGTGAATTAGCCGAAACATTGGCGTTATCTCACGTATTAGTAGCAAAAGATATTATGAGTTATCACAAAGAAATATATGACTATCCTCATGTAAAAAAGGCTTTTGAAAATCACCAAGTTACAGTAATTGGACAGCGCGTGAATCATTATTTTGAGCCAACAAAGACTTTTAATAAACAGCAACAGCCTTATAAAGTATTTACTAGTTTTTATAAAGCAAATCGTCAGGATTTAGTACACACCCCTAAGAAAAGTTATCAATTTAAGCAGTTGTCTCAAATTGCAGAAAAGGGCTCAAATCAAAGCGACTTAAAATTTGAAAATAATAAAGATATAGAAAAGCTAGCGCGTAAAAAGTGGGATGAATTTTTAAATGGTGACATAGCTCATTATGATAAATTGACTGACGATGTGTCGCAGGATTTTGTAAGTGGATTAGGTAAATATTTAGCATATGGACTACTCGATATTCGTGAAATTATAAATGATTTACTTGAAGGTTATGAGAGCGATGAAAAAAATTATGAAGGTTTTATAAGAGAGGTTATATTCCGTGAATTTTATTATGTGTTAATGACACAGTACCCAGAAACGGCAACTAAATCTTTTTCTGAAAAGTATCGAAACATGCAATGGTCGTATAATAAAGCGCATTTTGAAGTATGGAAAAAAGGTCAAACTGGCTATCCAATCGTTGATGCTGCGATGAAGAAGCTGAATCGTACAGGATATATGCATAATCGCTTACGAATGGTCGTATCTCAATTTTTAACGAAAAATTTATTTATTGATTGGACTTGGGGTGAGGAGTACTTTAGACAGTATTTGATAGATTATGATAATGCATCTAATGTACATGGATGGCAGTGGTCAGCATCAACTGGAACAGATGCAGTGCCTTATTTCAGAATGTTTAATCCTATACGTCAAAGTGAGCGCTTTGATGCGCAAGGGTATTTTATTAAAACACAGCTAGAAATATTTAATGACGTGAGTAGTAAATACATTCATGATCCAACTAAATATAAAGACAAGTTACAAGAAATTTATCATATTGAAATTGGAAAAGATTATCCACAGGCTATCGTGAATCATAAAAATAGTAGAGATTATGTTATGGATAAATTTAAGCAATTTTGACATGACATTCATTAAAAAGGAGTGATTCATTTGTTGAAAAATGAAATACATCGTATTTATTTAGACAAAAATAATAATGAGGTAACTATTAATAGATTTAATGTGACATATCACTATACTATATTAGAACAAATTAATGATTTGCCACAATATGGTTATGCAGTTTTAAACCATTTATATGCTAATCCTGGTTTAGAGGCAGACTTTGAGCGTGTGTTCTTAAATAGAGATAAACATCTAAGGCATACTGAAGGATTTGAAAATCTATTGTTTTTGAAGCCACATAGTACACATGAACATTATGTTATCATTACGTTTTGGCAAGACGAAGCAGCTTACAAACATTGGCAAGAGTCTCAGGAATATAAAGCATCTCATAAAAATAGAGGAACCAAACAAGGTGCTGATAAATCTATTGTAAATAGAAATCTATCCTTTAATATTAGTTTAGAATTAAAGTAGGACGTGTTGTAATAGTAGCTATTTAGTAGTTTAATAAGTTATTTTTATAGCTTTTGAAATTTAGAGGTTTTTTAATGGGAGTTGTCGCATAATCAAATTTGATTATGTGACAACTCTTTTCTTTGCTATAAGTGTATTAGAAATGAATAAGGTGTTCTAGAATAATATCGGCACTTAATTTCAACATCAATACTAAAGTTTAATAGTCGGCACCATAATACTCATGCTTAAGACATACCTTATAGATAACCGTCTAAAAGGCATCTTTATATTAAAAATAATCTTTTAAAAGACTTGCGGAATTTTGCCCATGCATCTGTATCAAGGTGATATTTATCTCCTGTTTTAATGATGACTTCTTTTTTGATTAAATTATTGAAGGTTCTTGTGTGCTTAATATTTAAAGCATCGAAAGTTTTAGCATTTAGGGGTGAAGTAGCTTCTAATTTAATCATTTGCTTAGCAACTCTATTTTGTTTCCAAACAATCGCTTCGGAAACATTAGACATAAGGCTCACTCCTTTTTATATAATATTATTATCATAGTTTTATATTTTAATAATTTGCACAATATAAATAGAAGAGACAGGTTGAATCAACAAACTTTTAGCACATAAATTGTATTATATTGATATTTCCAGTACCCATATGGCAAAATGTATTTACTACCATAAGGGGTGTTATATGAAAATAAATAAAATCATAAATAACAATGTGATTAGTGTCACGCAAAATAACCAAGAGCGTGTCGTTATGGGGAAAGGCATTGGGTTTCAAAAACACGAAGGAGATATCGTAGAAGAATCGAAGATTGATAAGATTTTTGATTTAAGTAGTCAAGAGATATCAGAACGTTTCAAAACGTTATTGATTGAAGTGCCAATCGAAGTTGTTCAAGCAGTTGAGAAGATTATTGAGGTTGCTAAGGTTGAATATCATAAAGACTTGAGTGATACGATTTATGTCGCACTTACAGACCATATAAATTTTGCAATTGAGCGTCAACAACAAGGTATGACGATAAAGAATGGCTTATTATGGGAAATTAAAAAATTCTACCCTACTGAGTACGAGATTGGGATACGTGCTTTGGACTGGATTGATGAAAGTGTAGCTGTTAAATTACCAGTTGATGAAGCGGCGTTCATAGCGATTCATTTACTCAACGCAGAACATAATAATTTAGCGGATTACAACCAAGTGACTGAAATGGTGAGAAATATCTTAAGTTTAGTGAAATATCATTTTAGATTAGAATTCGATGAAGAAAGTCTAACTTACTTTAGATTTGTAACACATTTAAAGTTTTTAGCGCAACGTATTAATGCTAATAGTCCACTTAATACAAGTGAAATAGAACTCTATGAAATCGTGAAGGAAAAGTATAAAGACGCGTTTAAGTGTGTGAAGAAGATTGAATCATTTTTAAATAAAAAGTATCAGTATGAAATGACTCATGACGAAGCTTTATATTTAACGATTCATATACAAAGATTAATATCTAGAAATGAAAGCGTTGACAATTAATGATTATGTGGTAGATTAATGTTAGAAAACAAAATAAACAATTAATTGTTTAGGATTGTAACTGTTCGGCAGGCGAGACCTAAACCATTAATAGACGATTTTATCTGGGGATAAGTGTGTCTATTTATGGTTTAGGTCTCTTTTTTATTGTTCTAAATAAGATGGGAGTGACTCAAATGGGAAATGAGCAAAGAATGGCTGATGAAATTTTAAAAAATATCGGCGGCAGTGATAATGTAAAAAATTTAACGCATTGCATGACACGTTTAAGATTTGTATTAAAGGACGAAAGTAAAGCCAATGATGAGGCTATAAAGGATCTAGATGGGGTAATGGGTTTGCGAAAACAAGGAGGACAATATCAAATTATTGTCGGCAATAATGTTTCACGAACGTATGCGGATCTAATGAAATTGGGAGTAAGCGGTGGTGCTAAAAGCAACGAACCTATCGAAAAGAAAAAGTTAACACCTAAGCAAATAGGTATTAATATTTTAGATGCCATTATTGGTACGATGTCACCTTTAATACCTGCTATTATCGGTGGTTCAATGATTAAATTGTTAGTAATGATTTTAAATATGACTGGGGTATTATCATCTGAAAGTTCAACGTTTAATATACTAAATACGATTGGCGACGCACCGTTCTTCTTCTTACCTATGCTTGTTGCAGTATCAGCAGCTAGGAAATTTAACAGTAATGTATTCTTAGCATTAGCAGTAGCTGGGGTCATGGTTCATCCAGTATTTATGGAGATTATGGAGAAAGCCGCTGAAGGTGAAGCAGCAACATTTGCATACGTACCAGTCATGTCTGTGAAATATACGTATACGATTATTCCTGCTATCGTTATGACTTGGCTATTGAAATATATTGAAGATATCATTGATCACATTACGCCTATCGTTATGAAAAACTTTTTAAAACCTATGTTGATTTTGTTAGTTGCAGCGCCAATTGCAATTATTATTGTTGGACCTGCTGGAATTTTAATAGGTACAGGCTTATCACAATTTGTCTTCTTCGTGCATGATCAATTAGGTTTCTTAGCAGTAGCTATTGTTGGTGCATTATGGCCGTTATTAGTTATGACAGGCATGCATCGTGTATTCACACCTACGATTGTTCAAACTATTGCAGAGACTGGTAAAGAAGGTATGGTTATGCCATCTGAAATTGGTGCCAATTTATCACTTGGTGGTGTTTCACTTGCAGTAGCATTTAAAACTAAAAATAGAGAATTACGACAAACATCATTGGCGGCAGCCTCATCAGCAATTATTGCAGGCATTACTGAGCCCGCATTGTATGGTGTAGCCATTCGATTAAAACGTCCTATGATTGCATCGATGATTACAGGATTTGTTGCCGGAGCGGTTGCAGGCCTAGCAGGACTTGCGAGTCGATCTATGGCTTCACCTGGTCTATTCACAAGTGTGCAATTTATAGATCAAGACAACCCTATGAGTATTCTATGGATTATTGTTGTAATGGTTTTATCTATTGTATTGTCATTTATTTTAACTTTAGTGCTTGGATTTGAAGATATACCAGAAGCAGAAGATGATTTGTTAGATGCAGAGTCGAAGGGCGACATGATTGTAGAAGCACCTGTTGAAGGTAAGGTGAAGCCGATTGAAAGTGTTGAAGATGATGTGTTTAGTAGAGAAGTGATTGGTAAGAGTGTAGCGATTGAACCAACAGGTAATAAAATATATGCACCGGTAACAGGAACAGTGACCTCAGTCTTCCCTACAAAGCATGCTGTTGGAATAACAAGTGACAATGGTGTTGAAGTATTAATTCATGTAGGTATTGATACTGTTAAGCTAGAGGGCAAACCATTCACATCTGAAGTTGAACAAGGCGATCATGTGAATAGTGGTGAAGTTATTGGATCCTTCGACTTAACTGAAATTATTGAAGCAGGTTATGATCCGACAACAATTGTAGTAATTACAAATACAGATGATTATGACTCTATTACGTCTTTCGATACTGTTGACGTTAGTGCTCATACATCAATATTAGGAGTGGTTAAAAAATGACGATAAAAACTTTTCCAGAAAATTTTCTTTGGGGTGGTGCTATTGCAGCAAATCAAACAGAAGGTGCGTGGAATATTGGGGGAAGAGGTCTAAGTAATATAGATTTAATACCACATGGACCAAGCAGACAAGATATTAAATTAGGATATAAAACATCGCAATTAAGTGATAAAGAATACTATCCAAGCCATACAGGTATAGATTTTTATCATCATTATAAAGAAGATATTGCTATGCTTGCTGAAATGGGATTGAAAGTCTTTAGAACTTCTATTTCATGGAGTAGAATTTATCCGAATGGTGATGAAGCAACACCTAATCAAGCCGGTATTGATTATTACACAGACTTATTTAAAACATGTAAAGAGCATAATATCTCGTTGCTCGTAACATTGGCTCATTTTGATATTCCTATGGGGATTGTTGAGCAATACGGTGGTTGGAAGAATAGAGCAACAATTGATTTATATATTAAATTTGCAGAAACATGTTTTGAAAATTTTGGTGCATATGTTGATTATTGGATTCCATTTAATGAAATTAATGTTGTGTTACACAGCCCATTTTCAGGTGGTGGATTATATTTTGATGAAAATGAGAATAGGGAAGCATTGTTATATCAAGCAGCACATTATATGTTAGTTGCAAGTGCTAAAGCTGTGGAAAGTTGTCACCGTATCTCTCCCGATGCACAGATAGGTTGCATGATTGCGGGCGGTAGTTTTTATCCATATAGCTGTAATCCCGAAGACGTCTGGCAGTCTATGATTGATGAAAGAACGAATACATTCTTTGTAGATGTTCAGGCTAAAGGGAAATATCCTTACTATATGGAATCACTATTTAAGTCTAAAGGAATCCAAATTGATATCACCGACCACGATAAAGAGGTTTTGAAGCAGACCGTAGATTTTGTAGCATTCAGCTATTATGCATCTAGAACATCTATTGCTGATATTTCAAGAGTAGAAAAAAATGAAGGTAATGTAATCGTATCGGCTAAAAACCAATACTTAAAGATGAGTGATTGGGGATGGGTTGTCGATCCGCTTGGTTTAAGGATTACAATGAATCAAATATATGAACGCTTTGAGAAACCACTATTTGTTGTTGAAAATGGATTGGGAGCAAAAGATGTCATAGAAGCAGACGGCAGTATCCAAGATGACTATCGTATTGATTATATGGAACAACATATTCAAGCAATGCATGATGGCATTCAAGACGGTGTGCCATTGCTTGGTTACATTAGTTGGGGAATTATAGATTTAGTCTCAGCATCCACAGGTGAAATGAGTAAACGTTATGGTATGATATTTGTTGATAAAGACGATGCTGGTAATGGCACCTTAAAACGTAAAAAGAAGAAATCATTTGATTGGTATAAAAAAGTCATACAACAAAATGGTATAGAAATCTAAATAGTTAGAGAACCAAGTATTTATATTTGGTTCTCTTTTTATTTTGTACATGCATAACACAACAATTGTTTTGCTAAAAGACAATAAGTTTTTCAATCTAGGAATCATATAAAATATAACAATAATTAAAAGATAATTGTATATTTACAAATAATATATTTAATTAATATAGGCTTAAAATAGTAATGTTAGAGTTGTGAGGAAAGAGTGATATGTATCGTCAGAGGAGGAGTTATATGAATCAGAAGAAACATCAATCGATTACTTTCCGTGCTGCAGCGAGTTTTGTCTTATTATTTAGTCTTATTGCTACACCACAAGCAGCACACGCAAGTGCATCAGAGAAAACGGCCGATAATGCCAATCCAACAGCACAGCAAGAAAGCAATAACAAAATAAAAATTTTAGACAAAAAGCCTAAAGTTGAAGATATCAAAAAGCAAAACAAACCGAACCGAATTATTACAAATATAAACGGTAATCCACAGTCAGAAATGGGTTTTAGTTGGTATACATCAGATAAATTTGATGATTCCAAAGTATGGGTCTCAGAGTCTAAAAACTTTAAAAATGCCAAAACATTTGATGCAGACGCTCAAAAAGTAGATTCAAAATACCTTGAAAGAGATAAGCAAGGAAACATCATTTTTAAAGATATTGCTAAAAATGATGAAGGTGAATCAGTAAAAGGTAAAGACGGTAAAGAAAAAGTGAATGGTTATTATACAGACAAACATGCTGGTGGACCAGAATGGATGAGTGGCGACAAGCATGGTAAAACAAACTTAATAACTGAAGCAGAGCATACATACAAAGCACAAGCAAAAGGTTTAAAACCGAATACGAAGTACTACTATAAAGTAGGAAGTGATAAAGGTAAAAAGAGCCAAGTTGGACAGTTTAAAACAGCAGGCAAAAAAGGCGACCCATTTAATTTCGTACAATACACAGATACGCAAAATGCATTTTGGAATGAAAATGTAAGAAATGAAGCTGCATTTGGTGCAGATACATTGAAAAATGCTATTCAAACAGCTGGAGATCCTAGCTTTGCTTTACACACAGGTGACTTTATCGAAACAGCAGAAGTTGAAGATGAATGGAAAGATTTATATAAACAATCGCGTCCGTCATTCATGTCATTACCAGTTGTGGCTACAGCAGGAAATCATGATGAATACGCATTAAATGAAGAAGATGAAAAACTATTAACTAAATTTAATGAACATGTGAACGTACCAAAAGAAAATGACGCTGTAAATGGTGGTTCATACTACTCATTTGATTACAACGGTGCACACATGGTTGTTGCAAATACCAATGACAACAAAAAATCTAAAGACAATCCAGATGAAAAAGCAATTGGCAAAAAACAAATGGAATGGATTAAGAAAGACATCAAAAAAGCACGTGATAACGGCTCAAACTGGGTGGTATTAAATCTACACAAACCAATGTATTCTAAATCTTATCATGCTTTATCAGATGAAGATGTGAAGAAAATTAGGGAAGAGTTAACAAAAGAAATAGATGAGTTAGATGTAGATTTAGTATTACAAGGTCATGATCATGTATTATCACGTACACATCCATTAGAATATACATCGACAAAAAACAGTTTCGTGAATGCTAAAAAAGAAGACACTAAACAATTTGTTGGGCAAGACAACGTCACATATTATGATAATCCAAAAGGTTCTGTGTATGTGTTGCCAAATACAGGTGGAACAAAAGAATATGACAGTATTTATGACCGTTCTTTAGAACATATTAAAAAGGTAAGACCAGAATTAAGTGGGTTAACTGAAAAAGATTTAGAACACTATAACAGCCTATTTAAATTAGGTAAGCAACCTCAAGAAACAGATGCCTTTAAAGATAGTCACTCAAATAACCGTGACTCTTCTTCACAAAACTTCTCAGTCTATGAAGTTGAAGGTAATACATTGAAAGTTAAAATTTATCAATTAAATGGTGACATTAGTAAAGGTGAACAGCGTAATGTTGAATTAGTTGATGAATTTGGTATTCAAAAAGACAATAAATAATTAAATCAATGCCTAAGTTAGAGGATAATAGTCTAGCTTAGGCCTCTTGATTTCCCAGGAAATTGAGGATTGATAGTTAATGAAACGAGCAATAAGATATTTAGCAATAATAGTTTTATCTTGTATGGTGTTAGCTGCTTGTAATAATGAAAAAGAAGCACCTCAACAGTCAGGTGAAAAAGCTAAAGATACTAAAAGTGCTAACCAAGAAAAATCATCTAAAGCGTCTATCTCAGACAAAGATAAAAAGGAAATTAAAAAAGAAGTCTTGTCGTGGCTTTCAAAACATGAAAAAAACAATGAAAAGGCAGTATCAAATCGTTATTTCGGTAGCGGTATTATGTCCGATGGGGATTGGTATGCAGGTACTGAAGATGGGGAAATTCAAGTAAGCAACAAGGAGAAACCAGGGGCGAAAGATTTTGATTTACATACTGTGACAGGCGCAGTAACGTACACATCAAATGAAGGGATAACTGGTATAGATAAAGATTCAAAAAACTTATCAAATATTGAAGGGTATAATGCAGTCGCTGGTATTAATAAACCCGTAACTAAATATTTATTTGCAGATAATGGTCAAGTGTATGAATATGCATTTAACGATTCAAAAGATATTACACTGTCATCTGGTTTTGCACCTAAAGATCATAATGGAAAAGACCCAAACTTAAGTCCAAACCAAATGTTCAAAATAAGTGATAATAAAGCACTTAACAATTTTTATAGTGAGTTATTGGAGAAATATTAGTAAACTATTATAACTTAATTGCGGTGGCTTATATCACTAGTGATAATGAAAGGTAAGTTATTATATTAAAGCTTATAGTGGAAATAATAATAGGAAAGATAGTGACACTAAATGATTTATCAAGTGAGAAAATCATAGAATAAATAAAAGTATATCCCTGAAGTTGGAGCTTAAAAATCTTACTTCAGGGATTTTTATATGAAAATAAATTTAAATAAAATGCGTTATACGAAACGCAAAAAGCAATGCTATAAAACTTTATAATATATGAATAGAAATAGGTATTCACTTTTTTTGAAATTTATTATATGCTTTGAAATATATTAACTAAATGAGGTGAGCATTTGAATAAATTTTCAAAATCTGTCATATCGATTTCGCTTGCAACTGTATTTACAATTGCAACACCACTAACTACATATACTACTGTTGCGCATGCCAATGAATCAACTGCACCGGTAATGGAACAACAAGATCAAACAAATCTTGGCTCTGAAAATATTATGGCAGTTTCATGGTATCAAAATTCAGCGGAAGCTAAGGCACTTTACTTACAAGGTTATAATAGTGCAAAAGTACAATTAGACAAAGAGCTTGAAAAAAATAAAGGCAAACATAAACTTGCAATCGCACTTGATTTAGATGAAACAGTTTTAGATAATTCACCTTATCAAGGTTACGCGTCTATAAATAATACATCGTATCCGGAAGGCTGGCATGAATGGATACAAGCCGCTAAAGCAAAACCTGTATATGGCGCTAAATCTTTTTTGAAATATGCTGATAAAAAAGGTGTAGACATTTACTATATTTCTGATAGAGACAAAGACAAAGACTTTAAAGCAACTCAAAAAAACTTGAAAAAGCAAGGTATTCCACAAGCAACAGATAATCACATCTTGCTTAAAGATAAAAATGATAAGAGTAAGGAACCTAGAAGACAATTAGTAGAAAAAAATCATAAGTTAGTAATGTTATTTGGTGATAATTTATTAGACTTCGGGGACCCTAAAAAACCTAATGCTGCAGAGCGTGAAAAGTTTGTTCAACAACATAAAGAAGACTTTGGTAAGAAATACATTATTTTCCCTAATCCAATGTATGGTAGTTGGGAAGCAACACTATATAACAATAACTATGATATGAGTGATGCGCAAAAAGATGAACTAAGAAAACAATCAATTAAGCAGTTTAATCCTTCAACTGGAAAAGTTGAATAATAATAAAACTGGTAGTGAAACAATATTTATTTTTATTACTATTTTTTAAACTTTCAGACATGTCAAAAGGAATCATTCCCGGGACAAAGATTAGTACGTGAAGAAATCGTACATTATTTCAATGAAGAAGGTATCAGAAGCATAAATATATTAAAATTATGATTTGCAAAAATCTTATATAAATCACTCATTAAATCCATCGACATATTTTGTTGGTGGATTTTTCTTTTGAATTAATTATTTTTAAAATTGTAAATTGACTCTATTATTATATAATGATAATATAATTCATATTAATCCAATCGGAATAATAAATTATGGAGGGGTAAAGATGAAAAGAATGAAATTAGGATACTTTTTAACTGGTTTTGGTCACCATGTTGCAAGTAGTAGACATCCAGATGCATTAGCACATGGCGGCATGAATCTAACGAAAACAATCGAACAGGCAAAACTTTTAGAACAGGCAAAATTTGATTTTCTATTTATGTCAGATAGTTTATATCTTGATGAGAAAACGCACCCAGATATGTTTACATTTTTCGAGCCAATTTCCTTAATGTCGATTATAGCTAGAGAAACAAAAAATCTTGGCTTAATCGTGACGGGTTCTACTTCTTTTTCAGAGCCGTTCAACTTAGCTAGAATCTTTTCATCTTTAGACCATTACAGTGATGGTAGAGCTGGGTGGAATATTGTGACATCTGGCATTAATAATACAGCTAAAAATTTTAGTGGAGTAAATAATGCGGATCATGACTTAAGATACGATCAAGCGGAAGAATTTGTCGATATATCTAAGCAATTGTGGGATTCATGGAAAGATGTCAACCCAGAACGACTTCACTCTGCTGGAGGATTCTTTGATGAAAAACAACCTGAACCGATTAACTATGAAGGAGATTTTTATAGTGTTAGAGGACCTTTAAATATAGAGCAATCACCTCAAGGCTATCCATTACTTGTTCAAGCTGGTTCTTCTAAAAAAGGAACTGCATTTGCCTCAAAACATGCAGAAGTTGTGTTTACAGCACAAAATGATATCGATAATGCGGTTACTTTTGCTCATAATTTAAAAGAGCAAGTTGCTGAAAAACGAGGTCCAAAACAAGAAATTGTTATTATGCCAGGTATTTTCCCATTTATTGGAGAAACACGAGAAGAAGCCGAAGCCTACTATAACGAATTACAAGATTTGATAGTTCCAGAGATGGGACTAGAATTATTGTCTTCTTATTTAGGTGACACAGATTTAAGTGGTTATGAGTTAAGTACCCCATTTGAAAATGTTCATATAGATAAAGGTAATAATATTCAAAGTCGTGTAGACCTAATTAAAGACACAGCTAAGAAGAATAATTCAACGTTAGAGGATGTCATGAAACATGTTGCTGGTGCAAGAGGCCATCATATCATTGTAGGAACGGCTGAAGATGTGGCAGACAGAATGGAAGAATGGTTTACTCGTGGTGCCGCTGACGGATTTAATATAATGCCTCCGTTAAACCCTACGCAATTGGAACTATTTATAAATAAAGTTGTTCCAATATTAGAAGAAAGAGGTTTAGTTCAAACGGAATATAATGAAGGTACACTACGAGAAAAGCTAGGATTAAGCACTACTCAAACACATAGTTAATATGTGATCCTTTCAATTAAGATCGAGTGTTACTCTAGAAGGTGGGGAGAAATATGTATATAGCATTTACATTAATATCATGCGCATTTTTTATTGGAATCGTAGCTTGGTACTCTTATTATAAAACTAAAAATACTGTTAGTAGTTCGGGAGGATTCTTCCTAGGAGGCCGAGGGTTAACAGGAGGCTTTATTGCAGGTGCATTAATACTAACTAATTTATCTGCAGAACAGCTAATAGGTTTAAACGGCCAGGGTTACCAAAACAATTTATCTAGTATGGGCTGGGAAGTGACAGCAGGTTTCTCTGTTATTATCTTAGCTACAATTTTACTGCCTAAATATTTGGGCGGCGCATTTACCACACTTCCAGAATTTATAAATAATCGCTTTGATAAACAGACTCGTTTATTAATTGTCTTGTTGTTTATGGTCGGCTATGGCTTCATAACTATACCATCTGTACTATATTCTGGCTCTTTAGCTGTATTACAAATATTTGATATACCAAATATGTTTCATATAACATACGAACAATCTATATGGGTTATTGTTTGGGTTATCGGTATTATCGGTATGTTATATGCTATTTTGGGTGGCTTAAAAGCTATTGCTATTTCAGATACTTTAAATGGTATAGGGCTTTTAATAGTAGGCGTCTTAGTACCGATACTTGGTTTTATTGCATTAGGTAATGGTAGTTTGTTAGAAGGTATGAAGATAGTTGCGACAGACCATCCTGAAAAATTAAATGCCATTGGTTCTAACAAAGATGATGTACCATTTGGTTCGATTTTTACAGGAATGATATTTGCTAATTTATTCTACTGGGGTACTAATCAATATGTGATTCAAAGAACGTTAGGCGCAAAGAGTTTAGCTGAAGGTCAAAAGGGCGCATTATTTACAGGCTTTCTAAAAATACTAGTCCCTTTTCTTATGATGATTCCAGGCGTCATTGCATACCATTTGTATGGATCAGGGTTAATAGCATATCCTACGTTAGTAAAAGATGTATTTCCGACCTTTTTAGATGGTTTCTTCTTAGCCGTATTACTAGGTGCTGTATTTTCTAGTTTTAATGCATTATTAAATAGTGCATCAACGTTATTTGTTTATGATATTTATAAAGTGCTAATTAATAACAAAGCTACAGATAGACAAATGATAAGGGTAAGCCAATGGTTTGGTGTGATTTTGGCATTAGCGACCTTCTTTATTTCACCAATGTTAATGAATGCCCCACAAGGGTTATGGACAATCATTCGCCAATTTACAGGTTTCTTCAATATACCTATTATAGCGATTGTATTGGTTGGTATATTTGCGAAAAAGGTTCCTGCCATTGCGCCCAAAATAGTTATTATCGCACATGTAATTGTTTATTATTTATTGATATGGGGATTACCAATGTTCTTTAAATATGAAATGGCGATTAATTTTATATACATACAAGGGCTCTTATTTGTGATAGAAGTACTAGTAATGTTGATTATAGGAATGACAAAGCCATTAGATATACCGTTTAAATTTAGCCCAAACCCTAAAGTAGATATGACGCCATGGAAATATACCATACCTGTTACAGTTCTCTTGTTAGGGTCTATTGTTTTTACATTTATATTGTTTTCACCTATTGGTTTAGCAGCGCAACATCATATTGTATCGTCATGGTTTTGGCCATCTATAGTACTATTAGTGATAATTGTTGTCACTTTTTATTTTATTGGCCTAAGACAATGGAGTAAGAAATATGAAGTAGCATTAAAGCAGCAGTATAATAAAGAACTATTCACAGATTTGAACCAAAGTGAGTTACCTGGAGAACAGTTAATTCGATAAATAATATGATTTATATAGCTATATTAATTTTAAGACTGTAAACATATTTACTTTCAGAGTGATGTTTATAGTCTTATTTATTATGTAGATTAGAAGGCATATAACTTATGTGAGCTAGATAAAATACAAACCATAATCGATGAAGTCTGGCACCACATCAATTATGGTTAACTATACGTTATTAAGAAATGTCTTTTGAAATTTATAAGCTAGATTCCATGCGAGTTAGTTTAAATTATTAAGCGTTGAAATCACTGAAACCATATCTTCGTTGATGACTAAATCTGCATTATGATCATAAGGTGTGGCATCTCTATTAATAATAATAAGGTTTTTCCCTTTGAAGTTTGAAATTAGACCGGCCGCTGGTTGAACTACGAGTGAGGAACCTAAAATGATTAATGTATCAGCTGTTTCAATTTTATTAATAGCATTAAAAATAGTATTTTGATTTAACATTTCTCCATAAAGTACAATATCAGGTCTAATGATGCTGCCACATGACTCACAATGGCGCAAGTGATGCTCCATGACGTAAGTTTTGTCATATTCATTGAAACAATCAACACAATAGAATTGATTTAAAGTCCCATGAAGTTCATCTACATTTAAGCTACCCGCATCTGAATGAAGGCCATCGATATTTTGGGTGATAACACCTAAAGATTGATGGTCTTTTTCTAGTTGCGCAATCCATTGATGAATGGTATTGGGTTGTTTATCAGCAAGGAGTAAACGTTTATGATAAAAATCGACAAATCCCTCCGGATCATCTTGTAGATAATTAGTACTTAGCAAGTACTCAGGTGAGTAACCATCTTTTGAAATTTCATCGAACAAGCCACCCATAGAACGGAAATCAGGTACACCGCTTGCCACAGAGACACCAGCACCTGTAAAAAATGTTATTCTACGAGAATTATTAATGATATCTTTCAATTGTTCAATATTACGATTCACACTTATCACTCCATTAAAAAATATACTCTCTAGTTGGGAATATTTTTATTATATTTAAGATAATTTTAAATATTAGCTACTATTTTAGCAAATATGGAAAAGTATAATTAAGAGCAAATAAATTTATGACTATTGTAAGTCATCTAATGCACTAAGAATATTATAGATTGAATCTAAAAAACAAACTCGATAAAGCCTCGTCATTTACAGTGCTTCTTATGTATTAGTGAATGATTGGGGCTTTATTTTTTATATGAAAATTTAAAAAACCATATATATTTTCTACAATAAAAGTACAATTCAAGTTTTTTTGGTAATTATTAAATAGAAAATATTATAATTTGTATTGACAACTATAAAGGACCAATATATGATATAAATCAAATCGTAATAGTTACGATTTGATTAGACTGCTGCAATGAGCTAAAGTTTTTTAATCAATATTAATAGATTTATATAAAATATTTTTAAATAGAAGGAGAGTCGTATGAGTCGAAAGGTTATAGAATTTTCAAAGTATAATCCATCGGGGAATATGACGATACTAGTGCATTCGCAACATGATTCAAGAGATTACGCAAACATAGCTAACCAATTGATGACAACGAGTCATGTTTGTTGTGAGCAAGTTGGATTTATAGAGTCCACCAATACGGATTTTAATAGAAATTGTCATTTAGTTATGAGCGGAAATGAATTTTGTGGTAATGCCACAATGTCATACATACATTATTTGCAAGAAAGTAACATACTGCAAAAGAATCAATGTGCAATAAAAGTTTCAGGATGTACTGGGTTGGTTCAGTGTGAAGTACATAGCAATCAACATTATGAAGTCAGTATGCCCCGAGCACAGCATGTGTCCCCGGTAAAGCTTAATATTAATCAGCAACAATGGCATGCAATAGAAATTGTTTATGAGTCATATGTGCATTTTGTTGTTCCAGTCACTGAAGTAACTACAGAATTGCAACATCAGGTTGAACAATTTGTCCGACAGCAAACATGGAGTAATAAGTATAAAACAATAGGTATCATGTTATTTGATGAACAACGTCAGTTTCTTAAACCACTTATTTTTATACCAGAAATTCAAAGTTTGATTTGGGAAAATAGTTGTGGTTCTGGTACTGCATCGATAGGTATTTTTAAAAATTATAAATCTAAAAGTGCATGCGAGGATTTTATAGTTCATCAGCCGGGCGGCAACATTTTAGTAACATCTAGGAAATGTCCAGAGTCTGGGTTTCAAACTTCCATTAAAGGACAAGTCTCAACTGTCGCAACAGGAAAAGCATTTATAGAATAGGAGACTGAAATGAAAAATTTAGAGAAAGAGATTAGCGCTATATTACATAAATATTTATTGAATTTTGAAACACTATATGAAAATGTCTTAGAAAATAGTGACTCCGTTGATGCATTAGAAACATTAGTGGATGAGTACAGTCAGTTTATATTAAATCCAGTGTTTAGAAGGTTGTATAAAGATTGGGAAGATGAAGTGGTAAAAGAACATCTCACGACGAGACTGCAATTCATATCGGCGCAATGTGTTAAACAAGTAGAAGTTATTCGAGCGCAACGTTTATTAGACGGTAAGACTTCTACTTCTGGCTACTTTGATAACATCGAGCACTGTATTAATGAGGAATTTGGACAATGTCATATAACTGAAAATGACAAATTATTGTTAGTTGGCTCTGGTGCATATCCTATGACGCTCATTCAAGTGGCTAAGGAGACTGGCGCGGCTGTTATTGGTATTGATCCGACGGCAGTTGATTTAGGGCAAAGAATTGTTAAAGTATTAGCACCAAATGAAGATATTGAGATTACAGAGCAAACAGTAGATCAATTAGAAGATATCAAAACAGTGACGCATATTATATTTAGTTCAACAATTCCAATTAAATATGACATATTAGAGCAACTTTATGATTTAACGAATGAAAATGTTGTTGTTGCAATGCGATTTGGTGATGGAATCAAATCATTGTTTAATTATCCTTCTAAGGAAACTAGCGTAGATAAATGGCAATGTGTAGACAAACGTATACAACCTAATCAAATTTTTGATATTGCTTTATATCGAAAGACAGCAATAAAGGTTGGTGTAGCGGATGTCTAAAATATTAATTATAGGTACGGGGCCAGTTGCAATTCAATTGGCCAATCTGTGCCATCTAACAACAGACAAGCAAATCAATATGGTAGGCCGTGCCTCAACCTCGTTGAAATCAAAAAAGTTATTTCAAGCGTATCAACACGATAACTACTTTGAAGTAACGACACAAAATGATGCCCATAAACAAATGGCAGGTCGCTTTCAAATCAATCACTTATACGCTGACATACAAGATGTTGAAGGTATTTATGACACGATTATTATGGCGTGTACTGCAGATGCATACCATAGTACATTGGCACAACTATCGACAGCAACATTAGAAAAAGTAAAGCGTATCTTGTTAGTTTCACCTACATTTGGTTCGCAAATGATTGTAGATCAGTACATGACCAACTTTAATAAAGATATTGAAGTTATATCGTTTTCTACGTATCTGGGCGACACGCGTTTGTACGATGTTGCGCAACCTAATCATGTTGTCACAACTGGGGTGAAGTCTAAATTATACATAGGTTCTAATCTTTGTTATTCGGAAACAATTGTTTTTTTAAAAGGTGTGTTCGAACAATTTCACATAGCTTTGACTGATATGCCAACACCTCTACATGCTGAAACACGCAATAGTTCTTTGTATGTACATCCTCCATTATTTATGAATGATTTTTCATTAAAAGTCATTTTTGAAGGGGCAGAGGTACCTGTTTATGTATATAAGTTATTTCCAGAAGGTCCAATTACGATGACGCTCATTCATGAAATGCGCTTAATGTGGACTGAGATGATGACCATTTTAGCGAAATTTAGTGTGCCGTCAGTCAATCTTTTGGAATTTATGGTGAAAGAAAACTATCCTGTGCGTCCTGAGACATTAGCGGATGATGATGTCTACAGTTTTGAACAATTACCAGCAATACATCAAGAATATTTATTATATGTAAGATATACAGCAATATTAATAGATCCGTTTTCAGAGCCTGATCAACACGGCCGCTATTTTGATTTTTCGGCGGTACCGATTAAGCAACTTTATGAAAATGAACAAGGCGTCATTCATATACCACGTATGCCAAGTGAGGATTATTACCGTACTTCAATTATTCAACATATTGGCAAGCTATTAGGTATTAAGACACCAATGATTGATACATTTATGAAACGTTATAAACAATATTGTCAGGACTATAAAAAGCATAACTATCACAAACAACTATCATCACAATTCAAAATGAACTTATTTAAAGATGATAAATCTTTGGTAGAGGCGTTCTTAGATACCAAAGGTAAGATTTAGTAATAAAGCTTTGTAATATAAAAATATTAAATAGTTTTTTGTTATACATAAGTATGATCCGCACGAATATAAATGATATTACAATTTATAAATGAGAAAGAGGAAAAATGATGAACAAACTTACTAAGATGAGCGCAGTATTAATTGCATCAGGTATTATTTTAGCGGGATGTGGAAACGGTAAAGGCATAGAGGAAAAGAAAGAGAATAAGCAGTTAACGTATACAACAGTGAAAGATATTGGAGATATGAATCCACATGTCTACGGTGGATCTATGTCTGCAGAAAGCATGATTTATGAGCCGCTTGTACGTAACACTAAAGATGGTATCAAGCCATTGTTAGCTAAAAGTTGGGATGTATCTGATGATGGTAAAACGTATACTTTCCATTTGCGTGATGATGTTAAATTCCACGATGGTACTGAGTTTGACGCTGAGGCAGTTAAGAAAAATATTGATGCAGTTCAACAAAATAAAAAATTGCATTCATGGTTAAAGATTTCAACATTAATTGATAATGTCAGTGTTAAAGACAAATATACTGTCGAAATGCAGTTAACAGAACCGTATCAACCGGCTTTAGCAGAATTAGCAATGCCACGACCATATGTATTTGTATCACCAGAGGATTTTAAAGATGATGGAACCAAGAATGGCGTGAAGTCATTTGATGGTACAGGTCCATTTAAACTTGGTGAACATAAAAAAGACGAGTCAGCAGATTTTAATAAAAACAATGATTATTGGGGCGAAAAATCTAAGTTAAACAAAATACAAGCAAAAGTAATGCCTGCAGGTGAGACTGCCTTTTTATCAATGAAAAAGGGTGAGACAAACTTTGCTTTCACAGATGATAAAGGTACAGATAGCTTAGACAAAGACGCCTTGAAACAGTTGAAAGATTCTGGTGATTACCAAGTTAAACGTAGCCAACCTATGAATACAAAAATGTTAGTGGCAAATTCTGGTAAAAAAGACAGTCCAGTGAGCGATAAAACTGTAAGGCAAGCGATTGGTCATATGGTAAATAGAGATAAAATATCTAAAGAGATCTTAGATGGCGAAGAAAAGCCAGCAACACAACTATTCTCGAAGAATGTTACAGACATTAATTTTGACATGCCTGCGCGTAAATATGATATGAAAAAGGCGGAAGCACTACTAGATGAAGCGGGATGGAAACAAATAGAAGATAGTAAAGTCCGCAAAAAAGATGGTAAAGAATTAACAATGACTATGTATTATGATAAAGGCTCCTCGAGTCAAAAAGAACAAGCAGAGGTTTTACAAGCAGAATTTAAGAAAATGGGCGTTCAATTACAAATTAATGGTGATACATCAGACAAAGTTGCAGAACGTCGTACATCTGGTGATTATGACTTAATGTTTAATCAAACTTGGGGATTATTGTATGACCCACAAAGTACAATGAGCGCATTTAAAGCGAGTAATGGATATGAAAGTGCGACTTCAGGTATCGCTAACAAAAATGAGCTGTACAACAATATTGATGAATCATTTAAAATTCAAGATAGTAAACAACGTTCTGCTGCCTATAAAGAAATTTTACAACAAATTGATGATGAAGGTATTTTCATTCCTATATCACATGGCAGAATGACTGTGGTTGCACCTAATGATTTAGAGAAATTATCATTTACACAGTCGCAATATGAATTACCGTTTAATGAAATGCAATTTAAATAAAGGAGTGCATTCACAATGTTCAAATTTATTTTAAAGCGCATGATAATTATGGTTCCATTGATGATTGTAGTGAGTTTCATGACATTTTTACTAACTTATATAACAGATGAAAATCCGGCGGTTACAATTTTACATGCGCAAGGCACACCGGACGTATCACCCCAATTAATTGAAGAAACAAATGAGAAGTATGGATTAAATGACCCGTTATTGATTCAATATATGAATTGGCTATTGCAAGCATTGCAGTTAGATTTTGGTACGAGTTATATTACAGGCGATTCTGTTGCAGAACGTATTGGCCCAGCATTTTTAAATACCTTAAAACTGACTGTCATTTCTAGCATTATGGTAATGATTACATCAATTATTTTAGGTGTTGTTACTGCCTTAACAAGAGGGAAGTTTGCAGATCGTGCAATACGTTCTGTGGCTTTCTTTCTAACGGGCTTACCATCTTATTGGATTGCTTCGATGTTAATCATTTATGTTTCTGTAAATTTAAATTTATTGCCAACCTCTGGACTGACGGGTCCTGAAAGTTACATATTGCCAGTTATTGTTATTACAATTGCATATGCTGGTATTTACTTTAGAAATATTAGGCGTTCAATTGTTGAGCAGTTGAATGAAGACTATGTACTGTATTTGAAAGCATGTGGCGTGAAATCGACAACTCTAATGTTGCACGTATTACGTAATGCATTACAAGTTGCCGTATCAATCTTCTGCATGTCTATACCAATGATTATGGGTGGTTTAGTAGTTATCGAGTATATATTTGCTTGGCCAGGCTTAGGGCAATTAAGTTTGAAAGCCATATTAGAACATGACTTCCCTGTCATACAAGCTTATGTATTAATTGTGGCCATACTATTTGTTGTATTTAATACATTGGCAGATATAATCAATGCACTCTTGAATCCAAGATTAAGGGAGGCATCGTGATGATTATTTTAAGACGTTTGTTACAAGACAGAGGTGCCGTTATTGCTTTAACCATTATTGTCTTATATGTTGTGTTAGGTTTTGGAGCTCCTTTTGTAACAGTGTATGACCCTAATTACATTGATACAGCTAACAAATATAGTGGAATAAGTTTACAACATTTCTTAGGAACTGATCATTTAGGACGAGATATTTTAACGAGGCTAATTTATGCGATTAGACCAAGCTTATTATATGTTTTTGTAGCGCTATTTATTTCTGTTTTGATTGGTGCCATATTAGGTTTTGTTTCTGGTTATTTCCGGGGTTATATTGATGCTATTATCATGCGTATGTGTGATGTGATGTTAGCGTTCCCTAGCTATGTTGTTACACTCGCACTGATTGCATTATTTGGTATGGGCGCTGAAAATATTATTATGGCATTTATTTTAACGCGTTGGGCATGGTTTTGCCGTGTGATTCGCACAAGTGTGATGCAATATACAGCATCAGATCACGTTAAATTTGCTAAGACAATTGGCATGAGTGATTTAAAAATTATTCGCAGACACATAATGCCGTTGACGCTTGGTGATATTGCAATAATCTCTAGTAGTTCTATGTGTTCTATGATTTTACAAATATCTGGATTTTCATTTTTAGGGTTAGGTGTTAAAGCGCCGACTGCTGAGTGGGGGATGATGCTTAATGAAGCTAGAAAAGTAATGTTTACTCATCCAGAAATGATGTTTGCTCCGGGTATTGCAATCGTTATTATAGTTATGGCATTTAACTTTTTATCAGATGCATTACAAATTGCGATTGATCCAAGGATATCTTCAAAGGAAAAACTACGTTCTGTGAAGAAAGGATTGGTGCAATCATGACGTTATTAACAGTACAACATTTGTTTATCAAAGATAGCTGGACAAATCAGACCATTGTTAACGACGTGAGTTTTACAGTGGATAAAGGTGAAGTGCTAGGTATTATTGGTGAAAGTGGAAGTGGCAAGTCAGTTACGTGTAAAGCTTTAGTAGGCTTGAATCCTAAGCGCTTAAGTGTTGAAGGAAAAGTGACATTTAATAATGTACAAATGCTTACTTTGTCAGAAATGCAGTTAAAGAAGCATAGAGGTAAAGATATTGCGATGGTTATGCAACAAGGCAGCCGTGCATTCGATCCATCATCTACAGTGGGCAAGCAACTGATTGAAACTATGAAGGTTCATACGCAATTATCGATTCAAGAAATCGAAGCAACATTGATAGAATATATGGATTATATGGGATTAAACAATCCTGAACAGATATTAAAGTCATATCCTTATATGTTATCTGGGGGAATGTTACAGCGTATGATGATTGCTTTAGCTTTGGCATTAAAACCCAAACTAATTATTGCAGATGAACCGACGACAGCTTTAGATACTATTACACAATATGATGTGTTACAGGCGTTTAAAGATATTAAGCAGCATTTCGATTGTGCCATGATTTTTATTTCACATGACTTAACAGTGATTAATCATATCGCAGACCGAGTAGTCGTGATGAGAAGTGGACAACTTATTGAAGAAGGTACTAGAGAAGCGGTACTATACCAACCACAACAACCCTATACTCAATATTTATTATCCACACGAAAAAAAGTTAATGATTATTTTAAATCTGTATTAAGGGGGGAATCAGATGCTTAAGATTACGAATGTTGAAAAGTCGTATTCGCGTTCACAAATATTTCGGCGTAGTATGACCCCTATTGTTAAAGATGTGTCCTTTGAATGTCCAGTTGGTAAAGCAATTGCAATTATCGGCGAGAGTGGTAGTGGAAAATCAACATTGAGTAGGATGGTATTAGGTATTGAGAAGCCTAACAAAGGTTCAGTAACGTTGAATGATCAGCCAGTGTATAAGAAAAAGGTGAGAAATTATCAAATAAGTGCGGTTTTTCAAGATTACACATCTTCATTACATCCTTTCCAATCTGTGAAAGAAATATTATTAGAAGTGATGTGCCAGTGTGACAATCAACCTAAGGCAGTCATGGAGGCGCGAGCGATAGAATTATTAGAAGAAGTTGGCTTATCGAAAGTATACATGGACAAATATCCCAATATGTTATCCGGTGGTGAAGCACAACGTGTAGCGATTGCCCGCGCGATAAGCATGAATCCCCAATACATATTGTTTGATGAAGCAATCAGTTCTTTAGATATGTCGATTCAAACGCAAATTTTAGATTTGTTAGTGAATTTGCGCTCGAAAAGGCAGTTAAGTTATATCTTTATTACACATGATATTCAAGCTGCTACTTACTTATGTGAGCAGTTAATTATTTTTAAAAACGGTAAAATTGAAGAACAAATTGCAACCAAAGATTTACATCTAAGTGTTAATGCTTATACAAAAGCATTAATTGAAAAACAACTATCATTCTAAGGAGTGAGACAATGAAAGGTGCTATGGCATGGCCTTTTTTGAGACTATATATACTAACATTAATGTTTTTTAGTGCTAACGCTATTTTGAATGTCTTTATACCATTACGAGGACATGATATTGGAGCTACAAATACGGTTATCGGTATTGTAATGGGTGCTTATATGTTAACTGCTATGGTATTTAGACCTTGGGCAGGACAAATTATTGCACGTGTTGGCCCGATTAAAGTATTACGCATCATTTTAATTATTAATGCAATTGCATTAATTTTATACGGTTTTACTGGATTAGAAGGATATTTCTTGGCACGTGTGATGCAAGGTGTGTGTACAGCGTTCTTCTCGATGTCATTACAACTAGGAATTATTGATGCTTTACCAGAAGAGCACCGTTCAGAAGGGGTTTCGTTGTATTCACTATTTTCGACAATTCCCAATTTGATTGGTCCTATTATAGCTATTGGTATTTGGCACGCTGACAATATATCTATTTTTGCGATTATTATTATTTTTATTGCGCTATCCACTACGTTCTTTGGCTATCGTGTCACAATTGCCGAACAAGAACCGGATACCTCTCATAAAATTGAAAAAATGTCATTTAATGCTATTACGGTATTTGCTCAGTTTTTCAAAAATAAAGAGTTGTTCAATAGTGGTTTAATTATGATTGTAGCATCGATTGTATTCGGTGCGGTAAGTACTTTTGTTCCGTTGTACACTGTGAATTATGGCTTTGCGAGTGCGGGTATATTCCTAACTATTCAAGCTATAGCAGTGGTTGTAGCAAGATTTTATTTAAGAAAATATATACCATCGGATGGATTATGGCATCCAAAATTTATGGTAACTGTGTTATCGCTACTGATGATTGCATCTTTTGTTGTGGCGTTTGGCCCGCAAGTAGGCTTCGTAATTTTCTATGCGAGCGCAATCTTAATCGGTATCACACAAGCATTGGTATACCCAACATTAACGTCTTATCTAAGCTTTGTCTTACCTAAAGTAGGGCGTAACATGTTATTAGGTTTGTTTATTGCATGTGCAGATTTAGGCATTTCTTTGGGAAGTGTCATAATGGGACCACTATCTGATTTACTAGGATTTAAATGGATGTATATTATTTGTGCTCTACTTGTGATTGGCGTCATGTTTTTAAGTGCGATGAAACGTCCTATATCCTATAAGTCGAGCTAACGTGGATTCTAAAAAAGATTCATTGATTAAGTTTAAAATTATAGAGGTATTACATATAATAAACGCTATAAATTGCTTAAGAAAGGCATTTTATAGCGTTTTAAATTTGGAAATTCAAATAAATAATAAGGAAATATTCATTAACATACTTTATACTTAAAACAAAATGACAGAATAGAGGTTATTGTAGTGAGGAAGTTATGGATTTGGGGCATATGTATCATAGTTATTGTTATTATAGCAGCAGTTGTTACTATAAAGATGTTTACTCAAAATCAATCTGCGATGGAAAAGTCTGGACGCTCAAATTTTGTTAATAGTCAAATACCAACACTGTTTCTACATGGCTACGGTGGAAGTGCGAATTCAGAAAAATATATGGTTAAGCAAGCTGAACAAAATGGTGTTACGAAAGATGTGATTACAGCGATTGTATCTAAAAGTGGAGATGTTGAATTACAAGGCAAACTTAAAACAGATACAACTAATCCTATCGTACAAATTGAGCTAGCAAATAATAAGCAAGGTGATCTTGATGAAAATGCAAAATGGTTTAAAAATGTATTAACGAAATTGCAAAGTGAATACGATATTAATAAGTTTAATTTTGTAGGTCATTCTATGGGGAATTTATCATTTGCTCAATACATGCTGACGTATGGGAATAATTCATCGTTACCTCAATTGAATAAGCAAGTGAATATTGCAGGGACATATAATGGCGTATTAAATATGAATGAAAAGGTGAACGAAATTAGTGTGGATGCTAATGGTAAACCGAGCCGTATGAATCCCCCTTATCAAGAACTGCAACAACTCGAAGATGTATATAATGGTAAAAATATCGACGTATTAAATATATTTGGTGATTTGAAAGATGGTACTCATTCTGACGGGCGTGTATCTAATAGTTCATCAAAATCATTAAAATATTTACTTGGTGATAGTCCAGAAAGCTATAAAGAGTCCAAGTACGAGGGTGAATCAGCACAACACAGCCAGTTACATGAAAATAAAGAAGTTGCTAAAGAATTTATCGAATTTTTATGGGGGAAACAAGATGATTAAGTTAACAGATTTTATAAAGACGCCAGATATTGATAAAACAATCACTAATAGTGAATATATGAAACAATTATATTAGTAAAATTTTTAGAAATTGATTATTAAAGTAACATAAATTTTTGATTATTTATTGAAAATAGAGGTCTAATATAATTCTTATTATGTTAGTATGTTTATATGAAATAAAATTAAATGAATAGGGGACTATGTAATGAATTTAGACGAAAAATCTTATATTGAACAACAAGTTACTAATCGTTCGAAATCGGCTGCAATAGCTTATCTTCTATGGTTTTTCCTAGGTAGTTTTGGAGCTCACAGGTTTTATTTTGGAAAAACAGGATCTGCTATAGGTTTAATTGCGTTAACGTTATTAGTTTCTTGGTGGACTTTTGGAATTCCAACTTTTATCTGGGTTATTATAGATGCGTTTCTTATACCAAGTTGGAAACATAAAGATCAACAAGTTATAAGAGAACAAGCCACTGCTGAAGTGAAATTTATGAAAAATAAGTAAGTAAAATTTAAAATCATTACACAGTGAAGAAGTTATATTCAATAGATTTCTTCACTTTTTGTTCGAATAAAAACAAATTAAATTAGGAATCTATTTACTGCTATCTATAAAGTTTCTCGTGAAACATATGAATAACATAAGCATACCTCTATCAATAAACTTCTATTAAGATATATTTTAATTCCATTAATCAGATTGGTAATAATTAATCATTTTACTTAGTCTGTTTAATTAATGTTTAGTTCTTTAGCGTAAAAGTTAGAGATAGATAATGTAAAAAATAAAGCGATTTTTGTTTCTTAAATGCTTGATTATACAAAATTAAAACCATTCTCTCTGTTTGTTAATTACAAGAGGGAATGGTTTTATTATTATAATATTTACAGGATAGGTTAGACTTAGGGTTGTGTGAGGTTATGGTGAGTGCCGTCTTGTGTGAGATCCTAAAGAATAGCATCTTATTAGTTTTTTGTGCGTATAGTGAAACGACGGTTTCACGGATATAAATAGATAGAAGGAATCTTAGAAATTAAATTTTGTTGCTTAACTTTAATTGATAGTTTCGCTTCATGGTTTCACGTCACATTGTTATATAGCATAACTTACAACTTGTGAGTCAGAGAGTTAATTTGAGAATAGTGCTTTATCTTCAGGTTGATTCTCTAAATATATTATTTTCCCTTCATCATCTAATCTTGCAATATCTATACCTTCTTGCGTATAAACACCTGTCTCAAATCTATTTCCACATATAGCCCAATGTGTTTTGAAAGTGCCATCTTCTTGTTCTACCCAGCCATTATGCATGTGTTTTAAATCTTTATTTGTTTGGTACACAGCTTTAACAAATTGTTTCCATGCGTCTTTGCCTTTGAAAGATTTTTGGTTTAACACAAATTCAATATCATCGTTAAATAAATCATTTAAATTATCAAAGCTTTCTTCACTATATCTAGCTTCATCGAACAAGATAAAGTATGCATCTAATATTTTCATTTTCTATACCCTCTTTATAAGTTGATTTGTACATACTAATTTCAATTAGCAAGCATCTTACTAAAATATCATTTTAAATATAATTAGAGTTGTCGTATAGATATTTGCTTAGTAATATTTAATTTTCCCTTCATCTTTTGCAATAAGCACTTAGCCATAAATAGAGTTAGCAATGATAAAAGTGATAGTTGATAATATCGTAGATACAATGATGACACCGATTAAAGGCTTAAACGCTCGATCTTGTAAATCTTTAAATGATACATTTAACCCCAATGCCACCATTGCCATCAATAAGCAAATTGTTGTTAATGGCTCAATTATCTGCATTATAAATTGAGGTATAGGTACATAAGTATGAAATAGCGCCATTAATACAAATCCAATTAAAAAATAAGGCATTTCGATACGTTGGTTAGTATTTCTAGCCTGTGATTTCAAGTTCATCACCAATATAAGTACAATACTTAAAGGTATGAGCAAGAATACGCGGCCTAATTTGCCTAATAAGCCAATTCGTAAAGCTGTCTCACCCGAGAAATCTGCTGCAAGAATAACATGGGCAATTTCATGTAGGCTCACACCAGACCAAACGCCATAAACCTCTGGTGATATTGTGAACAGGGTATATATTACTGTATAAGCTAGTGAAAAAAGAGTACCAATTAATGCGACGATACCTATACTAATGGCTGTGTCTTTTTCTCGTGATTTTAAAATTGGAGATACAGCAGCAATCGCAGCTGCTCCACAGACGCCAGTACCAATACCTAGCAATAATGTGATAGCCTTATCTCCTTTAATATAATGATTGAGTAATAACATTAATCCAATACTTACAATGATGACACCACCATCGATAAGTAGTAATGTACTACCTTCTCCTATAACATCAAAAATATTAAGCTTTAAACCATACAATATAATAGCGAATTTTAATAGTCGTTTAGATGCGAAAGTAATGCCTGGACGATAGCTTTCAGGATAACCTTTAAAATGTCTAAATAGTATTGCGATGACAATTGCAATTGTCAAAGCACCGACCTTGTCTAATAGTGGCAGTTTTGAACTAATTAAGCTTATTGCAGCAATGATAAACGTAAATAATATACCAAAAATAAAGGGTTTATTGTTAAATGTAGTCATGTACCGTATCCTCCTTGTATTAAAAGTGTAGCACCACAAATTTATAACGTTAAATAAATATTTGGTATATAGTCCATAACAAATTCGTTATAATAAAGGTAAAACAATGAAAGGTGATAAGACATGGACCCACTAAAAGTGTTAACTGAAGTTGTAAAAGCGCAAAGTTTTACAAAAGCTGCAGAAAATTTGTATACATCGCAACCATCCATAAGTAGAGATATTAAGAGACTTGAAAATGACTATGACGTAAAAGTATTTGAGTTTAAACACTCAAAAATGACATTAACAAGTGATGGAGAGAAACTATACCAATATGCGTTGCAAAGAAATTATTTAGAACAAGCACTACGACAAGATTTAAAAATGCAAAACAATGCAGTCGCTGGAGATTTAAAACTAGGAAGCAGTTTTACATTTGGTGAATATCGTTTGTCACGACAACTTACTAAATTAGCCCAAATGTATCCAGAATTACATATTCATGTACATTTGGATAATTCAGAAACGATTGTTGAGCAAATTAAAAATAATATCGTTGATGTTGGTATCGTAGAAAAAAAGATACAGAACAATGCGATTATAAGTACACCAATTGCCAAAGATGAAATTGTATTAATTAAAAAGAAATCTAGCTCGTCTAATTTAGAGACATGCTTTATTCGAGAACAAGGTTCCGGTACTCGTGTATATCAAGAAAATGGTTTGAATCAGTTATCATTAAATCCTTATTTAGTAGTCATTAATAATACAAGTTTAATAAAGAGTATGGTTCACGCAGGAAATGGTTTTTCCATTGTATCGAAATCCACATTAACATCTGAAGATTTGGAACAACTTGAAGTTATTAATTTAGATATTGAAAGGTTCTTCTATTTAATTTTACATAAAGATAAGTATATTGATGAAAAAATGAAACGAGTTATATCCGTATTAAAGCAAAATATGGAATAAGACATAAGGTATATTTTTAAACTAGGAGTAAAGAAGTGGATTAGAAGTTATTGCACTAATTATAAAATAGCAATAAGCAATTAGCATAGGGCAGAAATCCAATGAAAGTCATTGATTTCGTGAACCTATGCTATTGAGTGAGTGCTCATTGCTTGTTGTTAATTGAAAAATGGTGCCGATATTCAGAAGCACTAATTTCAAAATGCTTTGTAAAATTTTTTGAAAATAGCAGCGGGTCTTTGTAACCAACTTGTCTTGATATATCACTTATAAGTGTACTCGTATGTATTAATAATTGTGAAGCGTGATACATCCTTATATAGGTTAAATATTCCTTAGGGGAACAACCTAAATTCTTTTTGAACAATTTATATAAATGACTACGTGTAATATTTACGCTTTTAGCAACATCTTCAACAGTTATATGCTTTTGATAATTTGTATTGATAAAATCAACGGCATGCTGTATATCTTCATTTACAATATCAACTTGAACAGAAAAAATTTTAGGGAACTTTTCTTGTAATGTATAAACTAATTGATACAAATATTGCATAATTAGAATATCATTGGAGTTATTTGACTCAATACTCTGAGAGAGTTTACAAATGAGTTGAATTATATTTTTAATATCTGTCGTATCTTGGCCTAATATGACATGACTATCAACAATACTACATCGAGACAAATAATTTAATATTTGTTTGCCATTCATGCCTACCCAATAATAAGTCCAAGGATTTGAAAATGAAGGCTTATATTCTACTTCCATTCCACGTTCAAGCAAAAAAATATCTCCAGCAGTTAGGTGATAAGTTTCACCAGCATAACTAAAAGTACCTTCTCCTTGAGTTACGATATGTAATACTGATTTTTGAAAAACAGTATAATTATAACCTACATTCGGTACGCCTATTTCAATACCACATTCGGCTAAATTTGCATCGATCAATTTTTTTTGAAATTTCTTCCACAATACCTGCATGTTATCCCTCTTAATTAAAAAACATATTTGAACTTATATTTATATTAATTGAAAATGAAACATTTTGCCATATATTGTCATCATTATGCTATTCATAACTGGAACTTACTACTGATAGAATAAAATCAATATATGTAAGCGTTTTAATCTGAACTAACTTAGAGGTGAATGTAATGAATAGACATTTAACAGGAAAACAAAAATTTGCATTTGGATTCGGTGCCATCGGTAAGGATGCCATATTTAATATCGTCAGTGTATTTCTAATGTTTTATATTACAGACATAGTAGGGCTATCTCCTGCATTTGTTGGAGTTATGTTATTTGTTGCACGTATATGGGATGCAATTAACGATCCAATTATGGGAATGATTGTTGATAATACAAGAAATAACTTTGGTAAATTTAAGACATGGCTTGTTATAGGTACATTAATTAACGCTGTAGTAACAGTATTATTGTTTACTAATTTTGATTTATCACAAACAGCAATGTACATTTACATATCGATTATTTATATTTCCTGGGGAATGACCTATACGATGATGGATATACCATATTGGTCATGGCTTCCTAACTTAACCCATGACCCAAGAGAACGTGAAGAATTATCAGTTATCCCAAGATTTTTCGCTAGTTTGGCTGCATTTACTGTCGGCACATTTGGTTTATTCTTTATACATAAACTTGGTGATATTTTCGGCGGAGGTAGTGATTCTACTGGTATTTTTGTATTCGCAATAATTTGTAGTTTGATTTTTATATTTACCATTGGTGTAACGGTCTTTAAAGTACCGGAGGACCAAGAAATGGAAAAACTAATAGGTATTAAAGTTAAATTTAAAGATATCGGTCGTATTTTATTTAAAAACAAAGAATTATTAGCAATTATGGGAGTACTTCTAACTTTTAACTTATGTTTACAAACATTGAATGGCTCTATTATTTATTACTTTAAATATGTAGTTAACGCAGAACATTTATTTGCAATTTTTAATTCTATGATTTTATGCGAAATGGTTGGTTTACTATTATTACCACGCTTTATTAAATGGGTAGGTAGAACCGCTGCATTTAATACTTCTATAATATGCATTATCTCTGGATTGTTAATTATTTTGATATCTGGGTATATTGCGCCACAAAGTATGACTTTAATTATTATAGGAGCGGGGATATTACGAATTGGTTCAGGCTTTATGGTCGGCATCACAACTGTTTCATTAGCAGATGTTATTGATTACGGAGAAGTTAAATTCGGTCAGCGTAATGAAAGTATTATTACATCAACAAATACCTTCTTAACAAAGACTTCTCAAGCAGTAGCAGCATTAATCGTCGGCTTAGGTTTATCTATTTTAGGTTATACGCCAAATGAAGCACAATCAGTTGTGACAATTAATGGTTTAAGAATAATGATCTTAGTTTCACCACTTGTATTCATTTGTTTAGCCGCATTTTTATATCACAAAGCCTTTAATTTAAAAGGTGACTTTTTGACGGATATTGAAAAGACATTACAGTATAAACGCCAAAGAGAATTTAGAGAAAGAATTAAATAAAGGGGTTGTTATCTATGTTAAAGCAACAGTTTCACGAAAATTTAGAGGTTCAACATGTTAATTTATTGCCAAGACGTGCATTTTATATACCATATCAACAAGGGGAAGCGGATTACCATTTTGAAACAAGGTATAATACTCGAAATGCGACATTGTTAAATGGAGAATGGTATTTTCAATACTTTGAGTCACTCGAAGCATATCTAAATCATTCAAATAAACAAGAAAGCAAAACACTAACGGTCCCATCGGTTTGGAATTTATATGGCTATGATCAAATACAATATTTAAACACCCAGTATCCAATACCTTTTAACCCGCCATATGTACCTAAAGATAATCCATGTGGACACTATACGCGAAAATTCACTATCGATGAGTATGATCAACAATACGATTACCATTTGAACTTTGAAGGTGTAGATAGTGCGTTTTATGTATGGATTAATAATGAATTTATAGGTTATAGTCAAATTTCACATGCTATTTCTGAATTTGATATTTCCAATTTTGTAAAACAAGGTGAGAATAATATCGAAGTACTTGTACTTAAATATTCTGATGGTACCTATCTTGAAGATCAGGACATGTTCCGACACTCGGGCATTTTTAGAGATGTTTATATCTTAAAACGTGCAACTGAACGTGTTGATGATTTTAAAGTAGAAACAAATCTAAGTGACGATTTAAATGCAGCACAGATAGACGTAAAAATTGAACGAGCACACAATCTAAAATCAGTAGAATTTCAATTATATAATCCTAAGGGTGAAGAGGTAGCAAGCATATCTGGCGTGAATGAACATCAATTTGATGTCCATAATCCTCATTTATGGTCTACAGAAAATCCTGTTTTATACACACTATACATTTTGACGGATCAAGAAGTGATTACACAAAAAGTTGGAATACGTGAAGTGGCTATTCAAAATAATCAATTCTATATTAATGGTCAATCCATCAAAATACGTGGCACAAATTACCATGATAGCCATCCAGAAACTGGTTACGTTATGACGGAATTCCATTTTAAAAAAGACTTAGAATTAATGAAACAAGGGAACTTTAACGCCATTCGTACGGCACATTACCCAAAATCTCCATTATTTTACGAAATGACGGACCAATATGGCTTTTACGTAATGAGTGAGGCTGATATTGAGACGCATGGTGTTGTTAGATTATATGGTGAAGACAATAATGAAGATTTTAATATTATAGCTGACGATAGTAAATTTGAAACGGCTATTATAGAGCGTATTGAAGCTTCTATTATGCCACTGAAAAATTATAGCTCTATCGTATCTTGGTCATTAGGGAATGAATCAGGATTTGGTAAGAATATGGTTAAAGGTGCAGCACGTGCAAAATCACTAGACAATACAAGGCCAATTCATTACGAAGGTACATTGTATCGAGATAAGCAACAACACTATGATTTATCTAATATAGATATGATTAGTAGAATGTATCCTTCTCCTGAAGAAATTGAGGAGACTTATTTGAATAACCCGGATTTGGATAAACCGTTCATCTTATGTGAATATGCACATGCAATGGGTAATTCTCCTGGAGATTTACACGCTTACCAAACGCTAGTTGAGCAATACGATAGCTTTATCGGAGGATTTGTTTGGGAATGGTGCGATCACGCCATTCAAATTGGCATGAAAGACGGTAATCCTATTTTCAGGTATGGTGGAGATTTTGGAGAAAAACTACATGACGGAAATTTTTGTGTCGATGGTATTGTGTTTCCAAATAGGGTGCCCCATGAAGGCTATTATGAATTCAAACAAGAGCATAGACCATTAAAACTTGTGTCACAAGATGATTTTAAAATCGTGCTACGTAACCAATTGGATTTCATACCTGCAGAGAAATATATGTTTGTAGAGGCTACAGTGACAAATTTGAATGGGGAAAAAACGATAAGTGAAATACCTCTGTCAAACTTCTTGCCACACACTGCTCAAACAATTGATTTGAGCGATTATATTAATATACAACATATCAGTGATGTTATATTACGATATAAATTAAAATATGACGATATATTTCGTCATGAAAATTTTGAATTAGGACATGATCAAATCGTATATCAACGTCGAACATTGAAAGAACAGAAAGAGCAATCTGATGAAACTGAAATTTTAGTAAATGAAACTGATAAATTAATCAAAGTTTCAGTAGGTAAAAGTGAAACGTACGTTTTTAATAAACATAATGCAAGCCTTGAGTCAGTTCTCAAGGATAATCATATAGTAATTAACCAAAACACAACAAATAACATTTGGAGAGCTCCGACTGATAATGATACGAATATAAAAAATGATTGGGCTTACTCTGGTTATAAAGATATCACTACACGCGTGCACGATTATCAAATTGTAGAAAATGAGACAGAGGTCAGTCTTATTTTTAATATAGCGATGGTCAATGACGCAGTGCCTCCCGTACTATTTGGAACAGTGACTTGGCGTGTTCAACGTGATGGCACACTTAATGTAACTTATGATTTAGAAAGAGATATGAAGGCACCTTATTTACCACGATTTGGTTTAAGTTTGACCTTACCTAAAGCATTTGAACAAGTGAAATATTATGGCAAAGGTCCTTTCAGTAGTTACCAAGACAAAGGCGTAGCCAATTATTTAGATGATTTTGGAACGACTGTTACAGGCAATGGTGAAGTCCATATTAGACCCCAAGAAACAGGAAGTCATAATGAAACTACATTTGTTGAAATTAGTGATGGATGTAAAAAGGTCATCGCGACAAGTGACAATACATTTAGTTTTAATACAACGCATTATTCGTTAAAACAGCTGACGGAAAAAACTCATAAAGATGCACTAGAACCTGAAGATCAAACCTATTTATATATCGATTATGCACAAAGTGGAATAGGTTCAAATAGTTGTGGCCCAGAATTAAATGAGGCATATCGATTAAACAATCGACACATCGAGTTTAGCTTTAATTTGAAATTTGTCTAAGTAAGTTCTAAATTATATAAATTAATCTCCATAGAGATGTAGTTGTTACATTATCATTTCTATGGGGATTTTTATTATAGTTATTATAGTGATTTTAATATTGTAAAAACAATAGAATCAACCTCATTACCAACTTTCCCATTTAAAGGATTATTTGGATTAATGCTTCTGTATTATCAGTCCCTTGAAAGGCAACTATCTGACTACCTCTTATCAAACAACTCGAAAATTTTAACATCAGAAGCACCATGAGAATTTTGGTTGGCGTTATCATTAAACTCGTCAATTTGCCTAAATCTTTTTCCATTTATGAAAAAAGATTTAGGCAAATTGATATCTTGATACATCCAATAACTACTAAGCTCAGTTAAATCTCTGTCATTAATCTTATTCATTTTTAAATACTCCAAAGCTAGTGACGTCTTTATCATCATATCTAGGTTTAACTGTACCTATGTTATTATCGGTAAATCTAAGGTCTAAATCAATGTTACTAGGCATAACTTTACTTGATTCAAGTTTGTCAGCTATTTCAAACACATTATCTTCATTATTTTCTTTACTGTAGTTATCTTTAGTGCTGAATAATGTTGTTACAACGTTAGCATCAGCCTCATAACTTAATTCTTTTCTTGCATGTTTCATACCTTCTTTAAAGGATTCGCCTTTTTTTTCAAAGGATTTACGATGTTTCTTAGCGTAATCAATCACGCTTTGTTCGGTAGGAGGTTGAAAACCCAGACCTTTATATTCATTCGCTGCCATTTTTTCAGGAACTTCTTGTGAATTTTATTTTCGATCCATATCAGCACATCTTACTAATAATAATGATGTAACAGCAATAAAGCTAACCAATTTTTTCATAAAACACCTCATAGATTATTGTGTTTTTTATGACGCTAAGACAAAATAGACTAGTGAATAAAGTTATAACTACTTACTTCAGATGCTGAAATTGTACGTGTTGACGTTATGTAAGGTGCAACCCAGTTCATTTCTGAGATGAAAATGCTCCCATCTGAGTTTACGCGTTCCACGTAAGCAACATGACCATACGGGCCTTCGCTAGTTTGCAAGATAGATCCTACTGCTGGCTTGTGATCAACTTTAAAACCTGATGCTGAAGCTTGCCCTGCCCAATTACGAGCATCTCCCCAAAAAGTACTAATTGTTTCGCCATCTTTAGCTCGTTTATCAAATACATACCATGTACATTGACCTGTCGTGTAAAGGTTGTTCTTGCTTGTGAATGCAGGTTTATCAATGATTTTTCCATTACCGAGTGCTAATGGCTTACCATCAACAGTTTGAGCTTTTTCGTTAAATTCTTCTAATTGTAGTTCATCATATAAAGCATCCATGTCAATATATGTAACAATACCGTTATCATCTTTTTTATATGCCTTGCTTAAATCTTTAGACTCTGTATTAGATTCATGTGAAAGAAGGTTGTTTGATGGAGTTGGTGAAGATGCTGGAATGTTTGTATCCGTATTATTCGTCGTATTCTCTACGTGATTATGTATGTTATTGTAGTCAGAATTTACTAGTAATTCATTATTAACTGAATTCTGATTATTAGAATTTTCATTATCGCCGTTGTTAAAAGTAGAATTTTGATCTTTTTTATTTTTTTGATTGCTGTTTAATACTGAATTATTATCGTGTAAATTAGCTTTTGTTATAGGCGTTTGATACTGTTTGTTTTCTTCATTATAGCTATACGAAAAAGACCCGTCTGATTGTTGAGTGCTAAACTGAGCGTTTGGATGGTCTTTTTTTGCTTCTTCTATGGAGCGATAAGTTTGTGCGTTTAAGTCAGAAGTTGAAATGACATTAAGGCTACTTGTAAAAATAAGTATTACAGAGCCTTTTAATAATAATTTTTTCATAATTTTTCTCGTAGTGCCTCTCTCTTTTGTATTATAGATAATTATACACAAAGCTATTCAATAAATAAATACGTTATTTTTTATTTAGTTTGTTTTGATTGTTTATTGAATAATTTAAAAAAAATATATACATTGTGGATTTGTTTGGTTATTATTATATCCGGAGTACATAATTTTGAAATGTCAAATTTTAGGTGATGTACTTTAAAAAGTTTGGTTATTAAATTTCAGGAGGTTTATATTATGGCAATGATTAAAATGAGTCCAGAAGAAATTAGAGCAAAATCCCAATCTTATGGAAATGGTGCAGAACAGATTCACCAAATCCTATCAGATTTGACTCGTGCCCAAGGTGAAATTGCTGCTAACTGGGAAGGTCAAGCGTTTAGTCGTTTTGAGGAACAATTCCAACAATTAAGCCCAAAAGTAGATAAATTTGCTCAATTGTTAGAAGAAATAAAACAACAATTGAATAGTACTGCCGACGCTGTACAAGAACAAGACCAACAATTATCAAATAATTTTGGGTTACAGTAATCAAATTTTATAGTACTAAGCCACATGTAAAAGTGTGGCTTTAATTAAGTTATTGCAAAAGATTAGAAAGGACTAAAGAATCACATATGAAAAAGATAAATTTATTTTATACAGTAATCATAATATTAATTGCCTTAATAACTGTTATCAGTATCATGATGATTGTTCATCATAAAAGTGATAATCAAACTGAAACGGATACAAAAAGCGAAGTTAAAAATAAAAATATACATATAGCAATAGTGAATGAAGATCAACAGACAACATACAATGGTGAAAAAATTAATTTAGGAGAACCATTTATAGATAGGCTATCCGGTCAAGATAAATATAAATTTGAAACAGTTTCAAGAAGTATAGCAGAAAACGGGTTAAAACAAGGCACATATCAAGTTATGTTAGTTATACCAAAAGACTTTTCAAAATTAGCTATGCAATTAGATGAAAAAACACCAAATCAAATGTCTATACAATATAAAACGGCAGTAGGACAAAAAGAAAGAGTAGCTAAAGAAACTGAACAAGTTGTGAGTAATGTACTAAATGATTTTAATAAAAATTTAATAAAGATTTATTTAACGAGTATTATTGATAATTTACATAATGCACAAGACAACGTTGGAGATATTATGAAACGTGAGCAAAATGTTAGTAATAGATTCTCTGACTATTTGTTAAATCCTTTAAATGATTTTCCCGCGTTGTTCACTGATGCTTTGGTCAATTCATTAGGAGCAAACCAAGGTATTACTAAAATGATTCACAATTATAATAATTCATTATTAAGTTCAGACTCCAATATTTTTAATATAAATACGAATCACAGTGCATCAGCGATTGTTCAAGATCAATCTGTGCTGTTTGATCAAAATTTATCAGCAATGGAAAAAACATTGCAAGATTATAAAGCTCAAAAAGATAGTGTAGAACTTAGTGGCTATATTGATCAGTTGAAACAAATAAATAATCAATTAGAGCAACAATCAAAATCAGATGAACGTTCTAAAGAAGTGTATAAAAACACTTTTGAAGATAATTTAGAAAATATAAAAGACAATATAAAAAAAGAAGAATCACCATTTACTGAAAAGATGGTAAATAATTACAAGCAAAAGTTAACTGAATCCATGAAAACACAGTTAGATAATAGCCAAGATTTGAAAGATGCTTTGGAAGATTCTAATAATGAAAAAATTAAACTTCAAGATACAATGGTTAACAATATACGCAACACTATAGAACATGATGGCACGGACCAAGATAAATTTTATATACGTAATATGTCCGTCGAAGATTTAAGAAATGCTGGACTGACAGATAAAACAGTTAATGAATATCAAGAAATTTTGAATAATGTGGAAGAGTTTAAAGAGGATTTTAATAAAGCGCATCTAGGTGAACATATAAGCCAGGAAAATTACCATGGAGAACTTAGTGCTGAAGATACAACGAAGTTAATAGAAGAAGGTGTTAACTTTGAACGTAAAGAAACAATAAAGAGTAAGGATATTAATCAATTAACAGTTGCGACAGATCCTAACTTTAATTTTGAAGGTACTGTTTATGTGAATGGTAAAAAGTATGATGTAAAAGATCAAGATATTGAATTAGATACAACTAAAAGATCCTTTGATGTAGAAGTAAAAGGTGTAGCCAGATTAAAAGGTGACGATAAATATCAAAAAGCATTTCTTGAAGATAAAATTATGCATTTACAGTTATTATTTGGACAAGCCGATAAAAAGGGCATTGATAATGAAGAAAAGCCAAATGAAAACCAACCTAGTGTTGTGGATTTGTCCATTAGTCACAACTTAGAAGGTCAGTTAATTAGACCTGAAATTAAACAACAATTACGTGCTTTAGACAGATTTAAAGCTCAATATAATATTTATAAAGATATGAATGTAAAACTAGAAGAACCGAAGATTAGCAATGAAGATATTGCAGATATGATGGTTAACGAAGTTATTAAAGATATGGAACGCTTTAAAACTGATAAAACAACATTAATAAAACAAATTGATTCGTTAGATAATTCGTCAGACAAAATGATAGAAGATTTACTAGATAACAAGGATCAAATTAGTAAAAATAAAAAAGATATTACAACTCTAGTTGATGATTTAAGTGAAACTGAAAAAGTATTAAATGAAGATCCAGACGAGCCTAAAATTAGTAAAGAAAAAGACGGAGAATTTACAACGTTATCTACAAATTTAGATAAAGAAGTTAGTAAATTATCTGATAGAAGTACCCAATTGTTATCAGATAGTCAGGAAACTAAATCCATATCAGATTCAATTAGTGGGGAATTAAACCAACTTGATAATAATGTAAATAACTTACATGCAAGTGGTAAGTCATTGGGTAGAAGAGCTAATGATTTAAATAAAGAAATGGCTCAAAACGATGAAGATAATCAACTATTTGCAAAAGATTTTGAGAAAGTATTAGTAAACTCTAAAGATGGAGACCGTCAAAATGAAGCACTCAAAGCATTTATGAGTAATCCGATTCAGAAGAAAAATCTAGAAAACGTCTTAGCAAATGATGGCGAAAAGGACACGCTATCATCAACGATTCTTGTTCTACTTATGTATTTAATCGCAATGATGACGGGATATGTATTCTACAGTTACGAACGCGCTAAAGGGTCATTAAGATTTATTAAACAAGAGTTTAGTAAAAATAATGAGCTATGGAACAATTTCATTACGTCAGGCATCATAGCAACAACAGCTTTAATCGAGGGTGTAATCATAGGTATTATCGCTATGAATCGCTACGGAATCTTATCAGGATACAAATTAAGATTTATGTTCATGATTATGATTACGATGATGGTGTTTGTCTTAATTAATAGTTATTTATTGAGACAAATAAAATCAATAGGTATGTTCATAATGATTTTAGTATTAGCTATGTACTTTGTTGTAATGGATCATTTAAATCCTGCAAGTAATAGCAGTCATTTGAATAAGTTTTCGCCCCTATCTTATATAGATACAATTATATTTAATTACTTGAATGCAGAGCATCCAGTAGGCGTATCGCTAATTATTTTAACGGTTATAGCAATCATTGCCTTTATCTTAAATGTGTTAATTAAAAACTTTAAGAAAAATAGGCTCATATAATGTTGATTGAAGGATTATTAACAATAACTTTACTTACAACAAATAGTCCAAATGGTAGCTTCAACATTGATGTTCAAGAAGAAGATAAAGAGAATGTTAATAAAGATTTGGAACAATATGATACGACTTTATTTGATAAGGATAGTAAGTCAGTGAATAAGCACATCAAAGAGAAACAAAAAGGCAAAGAACAAAATATAAAGAATAATATATTTCAAAATCAAATGGGGCGCCCGACGCGTTTGAATGAAACTAAAAATATACTTTTTGCTTCGTCAGAGGGATCTGATAAAGGTTCAAAGAGTGAAAAAAAACCTTATGTACAAAACAAACAAGAACAAAATATATTCCCATATATTTTGTTGAGTATAGGAGCTATTTTGACAGTAGGTGTTGTTATATTTTCGATTAAAAGAGGGAGACATAGATAAAAATGAATCAACATAAGAAAGTGACTTTTGATTTTTCTAATTATAATTATGGGAGTTATGATCTAGCAGTTCCAATCTATTTACCTCTAAAAGTTTTAATTCCGTTAGTTATCGATAGTTTAGATATTGAAATTTATGACTTGAAAATTCAAGTGAAAGTGATGACCAAGCACCAGTTATTAGTCGAAAATGATAGATTAATTGATTTTCAAATAGCTGATGGTGACATATTGAAATTATTATAAGGAGAAATGCTAATTGGCTGATAACAAGTCTAAAGATATTAATGAACTTGAACCATTAGAAACTGAAAAAGATATAGCTAACGTTAAGAAGCAAAGAGTTGATATGAGAGAGGTATCTAAAGCATCTATAAAATCAGAGCATCATCATTTAATGTACCTTCTTGAACAGAATAGCCAATATTTTATTGATGCTGATGTTACAGAATTAACAGATAGCTATCAAATTTATTATAAAATTTCAGAACATATAATTCCGTTCGATGATATAAAAAGCTTTTCTAAAAATGAGAAATTAAGATACTTATTAAATGTTTCTAAATTAGAAGATGTTAGAAGTACACGTTACACATTTAATTTGGCTGACGACGAACTTTACTTTACGAAAGATGGTTTACCTCTTATAAAAACACGAGGGTTAAAAAATATAGTTTCCCCTTTACAGATATCCGAAGAAGCATTTCTAATTCGATATAAGGCATTAGTAGTTAATGCATTTAACAAAAAAACATCATTTATAGCACTTGTTGAAGGTAATTTAGATTTACATAAAGGTACACCGTTTGAAAATAAAATTATTGAAGCAAAATCGTTAGACGAATTAAAGTCGTTTTTGAATGAACAATATAATAAACACCAGCAAGACTATGAGCAAAATTTCACTTATGTGAGGAAAATAAAATACAACATATTTAAATGGGTTGCTATCGGCGTCACTATCATTGCGGTAAGTCTACTAGCCTACTTAGCCTATATGTATTTTTCGGTAATAAAAACAAATGAGAAAATAGAAAACGGTTATGAGTCTTATGTTAAAGCAGACTATACACAAGTGCTGAATGGCTATAAAGTGCTTAATGGTAAAAAGTTAGATAAAGAGGCCTTATATATTTATGCAAGAAGTTATATAGAAACTAATAAACAGGGATTAGAAAAAGATAAAAAAGAAAATCTATTAAATAACGTTACGCCAGATTCTAATAAAGATTACCTTCTATATTGGATGGAGTTAGGGCAAGGTCATTTAGATGAAGCTTTGAATATTGCAACATATTTAGACGATAATGACATTATGAAATTAGCATTAATCAATAAATTGAGTGACATTAAAAACAATCCAAATCTATCAAATGAAAAACGTTCAGAAGAAACTAAAAAATATAATGATAAACTGCAAGATATTTTAGATAAAGAAAAAGAAATTAAAGACGAAGAAACAAAAGAGCAAGAAGCAAAAGATAAACAAAAAGATGAAAAACTAAAACAACAAGAAGAGAATGAGAAGAAACAAAAAGAACAAGAACAAAAAGATAAAGAAAAAAAGCAAAAGGCAGAACGCAATAATTAGTATGGGACTGAAACATAGCGATGCATAAATTGATAATAAAATACCAAGAACAATTAAAAGTGCTAAATCTAAGGGATAGTAAAACCTACACAATCAGCAAAGATAATAATGCAAATATCACTTTTAAGCATTTAGAAGAAGTGATTCATTTAGAACAAAATGAATTAGGTATGTGGCAGGCAAACCATACAACGATATTCCAATCTATGGTACGAAAAACAACACAAGATGACGTCACTCTCATGATTTACTCAGACGACGAAACATCATCTTATGCGTACCCATCTAACCAAGATGTTATAACGATTGGATCAAATACATTTGAAGATATAGAAGTCGCAGATTTATCTAGTGTTTTAATGTTTAAGCATATCAATAACGTTAAGCAAGATGGGTTTTTACAGTTAGTTCATGATATTAATGTAGCAGTATATGTAAATTATGAATTGCAAAAAAAGAAGACAAACAAAATATATGTAGGCGATCACTTATTTATTGAAGGTCTTTGGATTGAAGTTCAAGCAGAAGGTATTGTCATATGTTCACATAAACAAACACATTCTAAGTTAATTCAATTAACTAGAAATGAAGCAGATCCATACTCAGATGAGTACAACAATTATCATCGTTCACCAAGAATCATTCATCGTGAACCAACTGATAAAATTAAAATTGAAAAGCCACCACAACCCATTCAAAAAAATAGCACAATGATATGGCGTGCGATTATCCCACCGCTTGTCATGATTGCTTTAACAGTCGTTATCTTTTTAGTAAGACCTATTGGTGTGTATATATTTATGATGATTGGTATGAGTACGGTCACAATTATTTTCGGTATAACAACTTATTTTACAGAGAAAAAGAAATATAAAGGAGAAGTTGAAAAGCGAGAAAGAGACTATAAAGCATACTTGAGTAATAAATCTACTGAAATCAATAATGCAATTAAGGATCAACGTTTTAGCCTTAATTTTCATTATCCAACACTATCGGAAATTAAAGATATTGTAGAAACAAAAGCACCACGTATATATGAAAAAACGTCACACCATCATGATTTTTTACACTATAAATTAGGCATTACAAACATTGAAAAATCTTTTGAAATAGATTACAAAGAGGATGAATTTATTTCCCGTAGAGATAGTCTTTTTGACGATGCTAAGGAACTTTATGAGTTTTATCAAGATATAGAACGCGCTCCATTAGTGAATGATTTAAACCATGGACCTATTGCATATGTTGGTATGCGCCATCTTATTATTGAAGAACTTGAAAAAATGATGTTGCAATTAGCAACTTTTCACAGCTATCACGATATTGAATTTCTATTTGTAATTCGTGAAGATGAACGGGATACATTTAATTGGGCGAGATGGTTACCTCACATGACTTTTCAGACGCAAAATATTAGAGGATTCGTTTACAACCAACGCACACGAGACCAAATACTTACATCTGTATATAGCATGATTAAAAAGCGTATACAAACAGTTCGTGAACGAAGTAAAAGTAATGAGAAAATAATCTTTAACCCACACCTTATTTTTGTCATTACAGATATGTCACTGATTATCGATCACGTTATCTTAGAATACGTAAACCAAGATTTATCAGAATACGGCATTTCATTAATTTTTGTCGAAGACGTAATCGAGAGTTTACCAGAACATGTGGAAACGATTATTGATATCAAGTCACGAACTGAGGGTGAGCTTGTGATGAAAGAAGAAGAGTTAACTCAGATTAAGTTCACTCCTGAAAATGCAGACAAAATAGATAAAGAATATATAGCAAGACGTCTAGCCAATTTAAATCATATTGAACATATGAAAAATGCCATTCCTAATAGTGTTACTTTCTTACAAATGTATAACGTTAATGAGGTTGAAGAGCTTAACGTAGCGAATCGATGGCAACAAAATGAAACCTTTAAAACTATGGCAGTTCCTTTGGGAGTCCGCGGTAAAGATGACATCCTTTCACTAAACTTACATGAAAAAGCACATGGACCTCATGGTTTAATAGCGGGTACTACAGGTTCCGGTAAATCGGAAATTATTCAATCTTATATCTTATCATTGGCAGTTAACTTCCATCCTCATGAAGTGGCATTTCTATTGATTGACTATAAGGGCGGAGGTATGGCGAATTTATTTAAAGATTTAAAACACTTAGTCGGAACGATTACCAATTTAAATGGTGATGAGGCAATGCGTGCGCTTACTTCTATCAAAGCAGAATTACGTAAACGACAACGCTTATTTGGTGAACATGATGTAAACCATATCAACCAATATCATAAATTGTTTAAAAACGGTGTCGCAACTGAGCCAATGCCACACTTATTTATTATTTCAGACGAATTTGCAGAATTAAAATCAGAACAACCGGACTTTATGAAAGAATTAGTATCTACTGCACGTATCGGTCGTTCACTAGGCATTCATTTAATTTTAGCAACACAAAAACCATCAGGTGTCGTTGATGACCAAATATGGTCCAACTCCAAATTTAAATTGGCATTAAAAGTGCAGGACCAACAAGATAGTAATGAAATTTTAAAAACACCAGATGCAGCAGATATTACATTACCAGGTCGCGCGTATTTACAAGTAGGTAATAATGAAATTTATGAATTATTCCAATCTGCGTGGAGTGGGGCAACTTATGATGTCGCGGGTGATGCTTTAGAAGTAGAAGATAAAACAGTGTATATGATTAATGATTTTGGACAGTTACAAGCAATCAATAAAGATTTGAGTGGTTTAGACAATGATGAACCGGAGGAAACTCAAACTGAATTAGAAGCGGTTATTGATCATATTGATCGAGTTACGGAACGCTTATGCGTTGAACATGTCAAACGTCCTTGGTTACCGCCATTACCTGAAGCGGTATACCAAGCAGATTTAATAGAAACAGATTTCAGAAAGCTCTGGTCAGATCAACCACAAGAAGTTGAATTCACTATAGGTCTTAAAGATGTGCCTGAGGACCAATACCAAGGACCTATGACATTGAAATTAAAACAAGCTGGTCATATTGCATTAATAGGTAGTCCGGGTTATGGCAGAACAACCTTCTTACACAATACTATTTTTGATATTGCGCGCCATTATAGACCGGATCAAGCCCACATGTATTTATTTGATTTTGGTACGAACGGATTGATGCCAGTCTCGGATATACCACATGTAGCAGATTATTTCACAGTCGATCAAGAAGAGAAAATTGAGAAAGCGATTAAACGGATTAATGCGTTAGTTTCAGAACGTAAAAAATTATTGAGTCAAGAACGTGTTGTTAATATTGAACAATACAATCATGTCACTCATGAAACGGTACCAAATGTTTTTATCTTTATCGATAACTACGACACAGTCAAAGAGTCACCGTTTATGGAGTCGTATGAAGATATGATGGCGAAAGTTACTCGTGAAGGTTTAGCGTTAGGGATTTATATTGTCTTAACCGGTTCAAGGTCTAATGCAATTAAATCTGCAATATTTACGAATATCAAAACACGCATTGCTCTGTATTTATTTGAAAATAATGAACTCACAAACATTATTGGATCTTATAAAAAAGGCGTGAAGGATATCAAAGGGCGTGCTGCAATTAACGATGATAATTTTACACAAGTGCAAATAGCTCAACCATTTGCATTGAACGATGGTCAAACGTATAACAGCAGAATCAAAGATGAAATCACACAAATGAACGAGCATTACGTGGGAGATTATCCACCACACATTCCAATGATGCCTGAAAAAGTTGAACTTGAAGTGTTTAAAGAAAAATATGAATTTGACAACTTGATAAAAAATGAGCAAATGTTGGCAATAGGTTTAGAATTTGAAGAAGTAAAACCAGTTGGAATTAAGCTAGACTCAACAAATCTATTTACTTCAGCTAAGCCGAGTGACTTAGATGTAGGTTTTGAAATTCTAGAAAAACAATTAAATGATGTAGCGAAAAGCTACGAAATAGCAGTTATAGATCCTAATGGTCGATTAAAGCAGTCACAATATGAAAATTATCTTTATTGTATAGAAAATCAAGATATCATAGGGTTTAAAAGAGAATTAGTGAATTTTATTAAAAATATTGAACCTCAAAAACAGTGGCTTGTTGTAATAACTGATTATAAAGAATTCATAAACGTTGCAAGTCCTACCAATGAAGAAATTAAGATGATCTTCTTAGATGGACCTAAGAATAATGTTTATCCAGTTGTATTTGGCTTGTATCAAGATACGATAGGTGGATTTAAAGCAGAAGCTAAATTACTTAAAGAAATAGTAAGTGAAGCATTTATAGGTATGAGTATCAGTGAACAAGATTTAATTAAAGTGAAATATAATTCCAATGAACCCATACTTAAACATAAGGAAATGTATAATATTTCAGAGTATAGTTATAAACGTATTAGATTGTTTGACTAAGGGGGGATAAAAATGAAATTGGATTTAAATAGTAGTAATGGTATTTCAAGAGAAAATAAAATATATACTCATTTTATAATTGGTACTGGAATAGGACATTCCATTGTTAATTTTAGTGAAAAAGGAAAAATCAGTTTTGTAAATGCAACTCCAATAATATATGCACATTATATTCAACAACAATTATTGAACAAAGACATACAAGTGGATATTAATAATTATATGGACTGTACAGTTATTTCATTCGAATTCCATGTGAAACAAGAATTTTTCGAGCACTATAAAAATGTGTACAATACAATAGTAGAATACTTGAATGATTCAGAAATAAATGAACAAATTTTAAACAAAGCTATCAGTTGTGCACAAGAGGATGTGAAATTTAATTTTAAAAACACAGAGTTTAGAGCTATTTTAAAATTTCTGGAACAATATGATGAATATTTTGATTTTGATTTTAAAAAAATAATAAATGATATATGGAATTTTAAAAAAGAAAATATAATAGTATTTGCTAAAGAAATGATGTTTCACGAAAATATCACGGTAAATATAAGCCAGGACATTTTAAATAAAGATGAGTTAAAAAGGATTCAAAAAAGAAAAGAAAAATTTTATTATCCCACTAGTAATGGGCAAAGTAGGAAAAAAATAATAACCGAAGAGTCTAGGAATTCTGATGATTATATAGGTTACTTATTTTATAGTTCAAGTTTTAGTGGGAAAGAATATGAACACTCAATTTTATTAATATTAGGTATGTATCTTTATAAAGGTAGATTTCAAATTCATAGTACAAAAAAACAAATAGGTATATTGGGTAAAAAAATTGATTTAGATAAAACAATAAGTTATATACAAGTTACAGAAGAACAATTTAATAACTATATCTATCAACTTAGAAAATCAATTGAAAAACTATATTTAGATGATGAAAAAAACTTTTATGAAACGTTAGCGAAATTAAATGGTAGTAATTTGAGGTTAGATAAGATTTTGTTGAATTTAAAAGAATTAGGGTTAGACAATTTTAATACGTTACTAGAAAATTCGATAATAGAAAATTTTGAAATACATTTTAAGGGTGTGTAAAAATGGCGAAAGAAATATATTTAGATCCAATAGAATTTCAAAATCAACTTAGTAAATTTGAAAACGGTGAAACTAAAATTAAATCAACATCAGTAGAGGAAATAAAAGAGGCTAAAAATGAAATAATTTTAGATAGTATCAATAAGTTAAATGAATTGGTTGATGACTTAACTGATGCTATAAATATCTATTCAAAAATGATAAAAACTGATGCAGAATCAATGGATAAAATTGCAGCAACTATAAAAGAAAATGACCAAAATAATGCTAGTAAAATCTCAACTGAAAGTTAGGTGACAAATATATGCCTAGATTAGTAAATTCAGAAATAAATGATTATCTAGAGAAAACATCTGCGATGAAAGAAAAATTAAATGAAGCATTGTACGATCATTATACAGAATGCAAGTTTTTATCAAAAACAAGTAGTATTAAAGGTGAGGCAGGTGACAGTATAAAAAAATATGTGGAAGTTGCTCATATAAGTACTATTGCTAGATTAATTAATGTGATTACTAATTTTGAAAAAGCAGTAAAAAAATTAAAAGAGTTAGGAGAAGATTGCGATAAAGATAGTGACGCTAAAATAGGGTCGGAAACATTAAGTGATACGAAAGAAAAAGTGCGGAAAATGAAAAATGAATTTATTGATGTGACTTCTGCTTCATCAAGCATACTTGATGAAGCTTCTGAATTTATAAGCACTTCTTCATTGAAAAAAGAAAAAGTTGAAAGTGATTATGGAGAAAGTGAAAAAAAAATCACAAAAACTAATGAAAAATTAGATGAGATGGATAAGTCTAGCGTAGAATCACTAAGTTCAATAACAAGTGATGTTAGTGGTTTATTAACACAAATTAAAAAGTTAACGAATGAAATTCATGATAAAAATGGAATAATAACTTCAAAAATCAATTCGATTTCAAGAGAAAAGTGGTATGAAAATCAAGTTGATTCAGGTGAATTCAAAAAAATGAAAGCAGACAGCCCTGTAGAATATGCAGATGGAAATAAAGCTTTGCAGAGAGTACAAGGTTATATTAGCGATGGTCACGCCGTAGGCACATCACAAATAGGCGCAGTAAAAAGTAAATCATATTCTAGTAAAGACGGTCCAGGAGCTAGTGGAGAAGTAGTAGTTGGAAGTTTAGATGGAAAGGTTAAATCTGACTATGCAGAAGGAGCAGCTCAAATTGAAGTAGCAAGTGCTAGAGGGGAAGCTGAGATAGATAATAATCATATAGAAGCAAATGCAGAGGCGCAAGTTATAGATGCTCGAGCACAAGGAGAAATAGGCGATGATAAAAATAATGTACATGGTTCAGCATATGGAGATGTGTTATCAGCAAAAGCAGGAGTTAATGGTGGTAGAGATGGTGTAGGAGCTCGAGCGGAAGCTGTCGGAGCTAGCGCTGGAGTAGATGGAGGTTTGAAAATAACTGGAATAAACGTTGATGTGGGAGCTAGTGTAGGAGCTCAAGTGGGAGGTGCTGCACAAGTAGGAGAGCATGGTATAGAGGTTGATGCTAAGATGATTTTTGGCGGAAAAGTTAAAATAACATGGTAAAGTGGTGATATTATGTCCAAAATAGAATTATTAAATACTCTGAATTCAAAAAAAAGCCAATCAGCAGCTACCCAAGCAAAAATGAGTGAATTAAATGAAAAAATAGAAAAAGCGAAAAAAGTCAAAAAGAAACTAGAGAATCTAAAAGATGATGTTAAAGAACACAAAAAATCGAGTCATACTATATATAAAGAATATAACTATTGGATAGGTGATAATAATAAAAAGTGGGAAGAAAAAAGTGAAGAAGACTTGATAAACGACTCTTTACAAGGCACTATAGATAAAATTGATGAAAATATAGATAAATTAATTGATAAAATAACTGAAATGGAGAATGAGGTCAATTCTTTAGGAGGAGTATTAGTAGGATTGGAGAATGCTATTAATTCTATTTCATCTAGTATTGAAAAGATGTTAAATTAGGAGTGTTAAAATTGAAAGAAATAAAAAGTGTAAATAAAAAACTATTAGCTTTCGAAATATTGCCATTTATTATTTTCATATTGGGTCTACCATTACCATTTATAGTACCACTGTTTTTTACATATAATGATAAACTTGTTAATACCTTGGCTTTGACTGTATTATTTACATTTATTATTGTCTATATAATAACTATAATTATCGAAGTCATTACATATTTTTTATATACTCGTAAAATAACTTGTGATTCCTCAAATATAGAAATGTGTAATCGAGTGAAAGCAACTAAAGTATTATCTATACTGTATATGATTCCATTACTTTATTTTATAGCATTTTACTTTAGACTACTGCATGTAAGATGTTTTAGAGAAAATAAGGTTTCAGGACAACCAGCATATCATTTTTGGGAGTTCTTTTTAAAAGCAGATAAAAAAACATTCGAACTACAAGATTTGTTCAAAAAATAATAGATAGGTGTTGAAATATGAAAAAAATTGGAGTGTTGTTGATAATGATGACAGTTATACTTTCAGCTTGTAGTAATAACGACGACAAGTATCAAAAAAATATTAATAAGGTTTTAGATATACAAAAAGAAACACATAAAGAAATGGCTAAACAAAATTCAGATGTTGTAAAAGAATTTGATAAAAAAAACACAAATGTTTATGTGTATAAAAATGGAAAGCTAATTATTATTGGGTATAAATTATTTAAAGATAAAGATCAAATATTTTTAGCTACTTATGAATTTAAAAACGATAAAATTTATTATAAAAGAGATATAAATCCAGAAAAGTATGTTAAAGAGCATAAAGCAGATTATAAAAAAGAAAGAGTAAAATAATAGATTATATAAATAAGAGGAGAACCTAAAATGAATAAAACAATTAAAGTAACATCTCTCATTGGAATTATATTACAAAGCTTTTTAGCATTAATCTTTTTGGTGTATTTGATTTTAATGATGACAGGGGGACTTAGCCCGGATTTAACAACTACTGTAAATGGGGAAGTGACTGTACAAGATGAAGCAACATCTAAATTAACGTTTACAATTCTGTTTAGTGTGTTGTTTGTCGTTGCAATTATTGCTGATATTTTAGGAATAATTGGCTTGAAAAAAATGAAGACTTCGCTAAAATCTAGCGGTGTATTATATATTATTGGTGCAGTTGTGAGTTTTAATATGATTACATTTATTGCTTGGTTAATTTGTGGAATTTTATTGATTCAACAAAATAAAAAACAAGTGAGCCAAGAAACTCAGGACATGAAATATGAATCGTAGTTGGTGGATTGTATTAGCAATTGGTGGTATTTTATGTATGTTGAGTGTAAATGGTTTTATTTTAGGTATAGGATGTTTTGCAATGATTGCACTGAATGCAATGTGGCTTGTGGTATACACACCGAAAGGTAATAAACCTATATTTGAAAATGTGGCTAAACCTACAATTTACATATCAATTATAGGCACATTTTCAGTAATAACATTTATGGGAGTCGTATTCCAGTTGACCATGAACCATGGGTTTAATAGCATTGGTGAACAATTATACGGAAATATATTTCACAGTTTTAATTTAATTGCGCTTGTACTTGGTATTTTATTGTATATTATTGGTACTTGCTTAGTGTTTAAAATGCAAAATATGCAGTTAAAGAAGTAAGAAAAAACTATTTGACAAGAACGCTAAATCTATTGGAGTAAAAAATACCAAGTAACAAATTTTGTTACTTGGTATTTTTTATAAGTGATGAATTGTCAATTTAACTGTAACAGACTTAAAATAAAAATTGGTTGTACACTTTTAACGGTTGGTGAGTAAGATCATCATTGTTTTTTTATGTTTAAATACAAAAAAGCACAAACACCTCTATAATTATAAGCGACAAAACCATAATTAAAGGAGAGATATCTGTGCCTCATACTTATAATAAAACAAATTGCCTCGGTTTAAAAGTGAATAATATATTTTAAAAAAGAACTACCTCAAGAAATTTATTATAAGTGCATCAAAACACTATTTTATAAAGATGTTTAACGTATAATTCAACTGCTTGTGAATGTTGTGGTATTAAAAATTTAATATTACTTACAAACAGCAAATACATAGTTTTTAAAGGAGAATACAATGTCTACAGAAATATTAAAAAAAATAAAGCTAGCATATATAACACCTTTTTCTATAGTTATTAATTTCTTAATCTTAATCTTCTATATCGTACCGTATTTTGTAGCAGATAGAGATGAGCCATTACCATTATATATTATTGTATTTATTCTGTTTTGGTTAACATGTGTCGTGCTTTCATTGATTCAAGAAAAAAGATATAGAAAAGTAAAAATATCGAAAATGTCTGCCATAAGATATTTAATAGTCAACGTATTATGTGCATATGTAATGCCTTTATCGGTAAGTACAATATATGTTTTTGCTTCTGAACTAATGACTATACATGCTTTTAATATATGGCTAAGTTTGCTTATGTGTACATTTATATCATGGTTGGGTATGCATATGCTTTTATTCAGTGAGTTTCAAATTGGGATGTTATTTAAGAATGCTATCTTTAAATGGTTAGGTATATTGTTTATGCTTGGCGGATTTATATATATAGCATATTTAGGATTTCACGTACCTATATATGATGAAGATTCTAATAAGTTTATATGGTTAAGCTTGATAGTATTGATTGCTTCTCACGCATATATGATACGACCTTATTTTAATTTAGGATTGTTTTTTGAATCGCTAAGTATTGGAAGTGAGGAAGAGAATTGGAATTAGGAATGTTAATAATGCCATTTTGTGTAAAAATCACTTTTGAAATAGATAAAGATGATGATTGGTTGGATGGATTAGATACTGTAAATGAATTTTTTATGGATAAAGATATATATCCTACTGGTCCAATTATTTTTCAAAAAAGACCAATTGGAATTAGCGAATATGAATATACAGCATTTATCTCTTTAAATACTGAATTACATGATATACCGGAATTAAATATAGAATATATAGATATGTTAGAAATTGGTCCAACTCTGTCTGAAAAATGTTTTGAAGAAAGTGAATTTGAGCAAGTTTATAGTCAAATAGAATTAGCAGCAAAAGAAAATGAGGTTAAAGTTTTAGATCAACCATACTACCATGTCATGGTTGATTACTTTGGAGGAAGCGTTTTTGAAATATACGCACAATTAGAATTAAGTGACGGTGATCATAGTGAACAAAACTAGTTATTCATCAATTAGATTAAAAAATGTAGCATATAAACAATTTTTAGACGCTACGACTCAAGATTATGAAACCATTTTCAACCAATTTTTAAAGCTATGTGAAAACATTGGCGTCAGTTCTGTTGGACCAATTAACTTTGCAGTAACACAAATAGACTTGCAAAAAAGATTCAATATAGAAGTTTTTATGCAAGTAGATAAAGCTTTTAGACCGACAAAGGAGCTGAATTTCAGAACTTATTTTTGTATTGATATGCTATTACAAGGAAGAATAACTTCAAATGATTTTGTTAATGATGAAATAGCGTTATTAGAAGATATGAATAGATTTGCTAAAGAAAATAACTTGAGTTTTGTTTCGCCGTATTATCATACTTTTAAAACAGATAGAAAAAGTGAAAAAGGTTGGATTGATATCAAAGTTAAAGTAATGGAACTATAAAAGGAGAAAATATGGAATTTTTATTGCTAATTATTGTATTTGGGTTATACTATGTTGTTTACACCACTTCTGTAATGTATGCAGGAGGTTTGAAATTATTACAACTGTTCGTTTATATAGCTGTGGCTGTCTTATATTTAATACCGTTCTTTTTTATTAATAATGACTATAATAGTATGCAAAATTATTTATTAATATTAAATATGGGTGTCGTACTATATGCATGGATGGCTATCAAAGGTTTTTGGTCTAAGCCTTTAAAATTAAAAATAGAACAATTGACAAAAAGTCCAACTACAACAGTTTCAGAAAATAAATATGAAAAAATAGAAGCACTAACAATCACTTTAGAAGCTTCCAAATACAAGGCGATTATTTCTTTAGTCATTTCATTGATATTCATGATAACGATGACCGTTAAAGCGCCGCCACAACTCAGATCAGAATTTCTGGAAGGTAATCCAGTGGTATGGGTATTGTTCTTTTTGATATTTGTGATTTACATAGTAATAGATATTGTTTTGTGGATTAAGCGTAAGAAGTTTGCATTTATAGCGATTCGACCTTTATTCGTTATATTTTGCTTAATCATATTACAAATCTTATTAGGGATAAATAAATAAAAAATTATTATCTTTTGAAATATTACCAGTCATAGTTCTTATTACAGGTTTACCAATCCCATTTATAGTAGCAATAAAGGACAATGGAAATATAGTCTATTACATAAAATAGAATAATTATAAAATGGCATGTTCCTAATTGTGAAAAGGAACATGCCATTAATTTGGAATATTATAATTCTTGATTCTTAAATATTTTTAATGAAGTAATATAAGATAGAACAAAAACTATTATGCCAATTAACGCATAAACGCCTATAAAAACTATACTGTTTGTTAGATTTATAGCGTCTGAACCCGATACTGCAACTTCTGATAAATTCATACCGAAGAAGACGATGAAAAACAAGAAAAGCACAATAAATGATGTTGAAATTAAAATAACATTTGAATTTTCAGGTCCAAATTTAAATGTTAGTGGGAACATCATTGCATAAGTACCGGCGCCCCCAATACCTACTAATATAGACATGAGTATTATATTGAAATCTTGCGTAATTAGTGAAACAGATACAACGCCAAATATAAAACCAATTAAAGTGAGTATCCCATAAAAGCTAAAGTAACTATTAACATAAGCACTTCTTCCACTTGGGAGTGTTGAGATATAGTACATCCATTTTGAATCTTTTTCATGTTTAATGTTATCCGTAACGGGTGTTATAAGGAATAGCATTGGTAAGAAACATGCCATAATTGGATTGATAAATGCAAAAATAACGGCTGCTACTATCGCTACTATGAGATATGTATAAAGAGATTTTTTAGACGAATAATAACTACTTAATATTAAACCTTTCATTAGCTATCACCTCGCATAATTAATTTTATCGCATCATCAATGTTTTCTAGTGGATGAGCATCTGTAACCGCCGTGCGATCGTTGATTAATGAGATTCTAGAACCTTTACGAACTCTTGATGCGATGAGTATATCGTTTGGGATATTCAATTCCTCTTTGTCTTGCTCTACAATACCGTAATGATTAAATAGTTTGTCTTTCTTCTCCTCTAAAATAATTTCTCCGTTTTTCATAAATACTAGTTTTGTTGCAAGCTGTTCTATGTCTTCTGATATATGGGATGAAATTAGAATACCGTTGCCTTTCGCTACGTAATCTTCTAAAATTTCAATGACCTCTTCACGGCTAGAAACATCCATACCTGCAGTTGCTTCGTCTAAGATAAGGACCTTACTATCGTGGCTTAATGCGATTGTTAAAGCAGTTTTCATACGCATACCTCGAGAAAAAGAAGCTATTTCATTTGTAGTAGGTAGTTCAAAATTTTTAATAATAGCGAAAAATTTCTCCGAATCCCATGTTTTGTAAATTTTAGAAAAGACTTTATCTATATCTTGAATAGTTAATTTATTTGGAACTCGTAAATCATCAAAGACGACACCAATGTGCTCTTTATGTTGGTTATCATTTGCTGCTATAGATTTATCAAAATAACGTATTTCTCCCGAATCTTTAAAACGGTTACCGACTAAGGTATTAATTAATGTAGATTTACCTGACCCGTTTTTACCAATTATTCCGATAACTTCATTAGGTTCAAGCGTTAATGAAATATCAGAAAGTTGAAAATCTGATTTTTTATATGATTTATTAAGATTCTGAATTTCTAATAAACTTTCCATAATGTCCTCACTTTCAAAATTTATTTTTACTTATAAAATTTACTGACTTTCAATGTATAACCGAAAGCATTATATACAAATAAAACTAAGAGTATAAGTAGACCTATCGATTGATTTATTCCTGTTCTTATGGAGAAAGCGCCTAAAAGTATTACGCCAAGTATAATTAACACGAGGTTGATGTGATAAGTTTTGAACATTGATACAAGTGTTATATGACGTTCGCCTTCGTCCATAATTTCAAGAATTTTTTCTGTATAGCGAGCTTCCCCTTGTTTCGGGTAGCGTGAGTCAAATTTTCTTACAAAAAAACCAGCCATTAGAGAAGGAATTATTGTTATTAAAAATGGAATAATTGCATAAAATACTGACATTTCATTAGTGTTGTTAGATACAGTAAAGATAAGCATTGTAATAAAACTCACTGACAACTGTATATAGTATATGAAATTAGATCTTAAAAACTTAATATTTGCCTTTTCTTCAAATAAGTCTGCCTGTGCATCCTCTAACGAATGATTAGTTTTTGATTTGAATTTTATGGCGTCTCTCTGAACCTTATGTAATGCAAAAATAAGAATAATATTGATAACAGAGGCGATGATGGTAACTATTATCAAACTATTTTCAGAAATTGTAATGTTTGATAATAGATTTGTATATTTCATGATACTAATGGTACTACCTATGACACCCCCGACAATACCACCTAGTAAAATAAATAGTAAATATCGTCCTACTTTCATAAATCCCTCTCCTCTATAATGAATATATTTTCGACAGGTTCATCAAATATTCTTGCAATTTTAACTGCAGTTAAAATAGATGGCATAAAATCATTTCGCTCAATTAAGGAAATGGTCTGGCGTGAAACACCTGCCTTTTTAGCAAGTTGTGTTTGATTATAGCCATCACGAGCACGCAATTCTTTAACACGATTTCGCAAATATTATCAACTCCTTTTATAAAATATATAATATTTCGACAGTTTTGACAACCATATTAGTCAAAATGACATGCATAGATGTCTTTTTTGACAGTGGAAAAGCTACTAAAGACATGTGGTATAGCCTTTAGTAGCTTGTTTAAGAAATAAATTTAATCTTAGCAAGTTTGCTTATGTTTTTCTCTTAATAACATGGTACATATAAAGCCAATGATTAATAATCCAGCAGCGAGATAAAAACCAGTTGCCATAGCGCCAGTTAAATCCGTTAAATAGCCAGTCACGTATGGAGCGAGTATAGATGCTGTCATTCCTATGAAATTATAAACGCTAAAAGAAGTACTTAGCGCATTTTTAGGAGCTTTATCTGCGACTACAGCTATTAAGACAGGGTTTGTACTTATCTTTCCAACTATTCCATAGCCAATTAAAGCAATATATAAAATCCATAAAAGATCAAACATGACGATGGAAATTGTAAATATAAATGCTAAAGGTATCATTACTAATAATACTGGGCGACGACGACCTAATCGATCAGAAAGCCAACTAAAGAATAGTGAGCCAGGTATAGCGGCCCAAGGAACTAATGAGGCTATAAAGGCTACTTGGGCACCATTGATACCACGTTCGGTTTCTAAATAATATGGTAACCACGTAATAATCATAAAGAAACCATAAATTGAGCAGAATATAATAATATACGCCAATATCAAATTTCGATTTTTGAATAAACTAATGAATTTAAAACGTAGTTGTTGTTCAGTATGCGTTTGGATAAATCTAGGGCGTTCTGTAATTACTTTATACATTAAAAAGCTAACAGAAGTATAGGAATTGCCATGATGAAAAAAGGAATATGCCAATTCATGCCATATTCCTGAACGGTATAACTTGAAATAAAATAACAAATTGAAGTACCAAAAGCCATACCACTATTGATTAATGCACTACCGAGTGTGATAAATTTTTCTGGAATAGCTTCTGAGGATAATGCGTATTGAGGACCGTAAAACATGCCTTGTGCTAACCCAACAATAAGCCAAGATAGCATAAATAGGAAAAAGGTCGGCATTATACCAGTAATAATCATAAATACACCGAATACTATCATACTTGGTACAAGAATTTTCTTTCGACCAATTTTATCTCCTAGAATACCTGAAGGGATTTGGGTCAAAGTATAGCCAATAAAGAATACACTCATGATAATACCGAGTTGTGAATTGTTTAAAGAGAAAGTGTTTTTAATATCACCCATAATTGGGTTCAATATAGTACGTGCAGCATAGATCACTAACCATCCCAATGTAAAGATAGTAACTAATTTAATCCAGTAATTTTTACTAAGTTGTATTGATTCTTGTTGCATTTCTCATTACTCCTTCCAAACACATAAATTCACCATTATAATAGCCCGAAATTTAGTGAAATACTTCGTTAAAAATGCCAAAAATAGACAGTTATTTTGATGAAAATGCTGAGACTAAAAGAAGGGTAAAAATGATAATTAACAACTTAGATTATATAGCTTTAGAAGAAGTATTAATGTGGATATAAATTTTAAGTTGATATATTTATAACTATATTGTTTTATTATTTTAAACTTTTCTTACGAGAATAAAAAACGTGATTATAAATTATAAAATATAGATAATGTTTGTTATAATTATAACATGCTAAATAAATTTAATAATAAAAAGCGTGTAATTATAGTATTTGTCTTTTGAAATAGAATAGATAAGCCATACATGAGCAATTTAAATGAGCATCAAGATCTATTAAATTACATATCAAGAAATGGACAACATCTAATTGCAATATAGGAGGAATAAAATTGACAACATCTAACAAACTTATATTCAATCGTACATACATGCTCATGTTAGCAGCAGGTATTTTTGCCATGATTGGATTTAGTACAATTTTAACAACGATTACATGGTATGCTGTTAAAGAATTACAATCGTCGATGGCATTAGGTTACATATTAGTATCGGCTACGGTGCCTAGACTACTGATGATGACATTTAGTGGTATGGTGGCTGATAAATTTAAGAAAACAACGATTATGTATTATTCAAATATTGCAGAAGCTGCCGTTTTGGTGATCCTCTATTTTCTTATTATTAATAATCAACTTTCATTAATTCCTTTAATGATTTTAGCTGCTTTATTTGGTATGTTGGATGCATTTTTTGGTCCTGCATGTACATCGTTGATCCCTAAAGTGGTTAAACAAGCACAACTTCAAAGAGCTAATTCTCTTTTTCAAGGTGGTACTCAAATATCATTTATACTTGGGCCAATTGTTGCAGGTATGATTATGGAAAGTTTTTCAATCGCAACAAGTTTCTACGTTGCTCTAATCTTTGTATTTTTATCAGCAATATTCGTTTTCCCATATTTTATCAAAGAAACAGAAGTACCAGAACGTTCTAATGAAACGCCGATTAAAGATATTATTGAAGGGTTCCGTTACGTAAAATCATCCCGTTTTTTAATTACAGGGATTATTATTCTTGTTACTGCTAACTTTTTTGGTTTGGGAGCTTTAAGTGTAGGTATCCCTATATTAGTAGAAGCTTCTGGAGGTACACCTATCAATTTAACTTACTTACAATCGAGCTTAGGTGTAGGTATGCTATCTGGAACAGTATTACTAAGTATCGTCACTTTAACTAAAGTTAGAGGGAAAATAACATTATTTACATTATTAGCTATGCTTTTAATATTCTTGGCATTTACACAAGTGACAGGTTTAATTTGGCAAATAGCATTATTATTCTTAATAGGATTCACGTATACAATTGTTTATATTCCATTTATTACAATGGCTCAAGAATTTTCAGATGAAAAGGTGACAGGCAGAGTGATGAGTTTAATCTTTCTTGCAATGACTGGTTTCGATCCAATTTCATATGTTGTTATTTCTGGATTAAATACAATGGATATTTCAATTTTTAATGTTTTAGCAATTTCAGCTATAGCCAGTATCGTTGTTTGGTTGTTTATTCTAATGAATTCTAAAGTATATAGAACAATTGATTAATAAATAACGGATTATTATAAAATTTCAAATATAAGCGAGATTCTCTCACTAATTGCAATAGTGGGAGTTTTTTTGTGGAGAGAATATTGCGGGAGTAATTGATTTGTTGAAAAAATGATTATTAAAAGAAGATTAATATGTGTTTGATGAAGATAATAGAAAATTTTAATTCGTATAGGTTTCATTTAACAAAAATTAATTTATTAGTTATAATACATTTTCGCTTTATTTATGTATAAATTTATACTATATTGAGTATTGTGTGTATTTTGAGGTGTATAAATACACAATTGAATGTAACGTAAAATTTTAAAGAAGACTGACGAGTAGACGAGTACTTTTTAAATTTAGAGGAGGAAAAGCAATAAGAACATTGACTTCTTAATTGATGTACTGCGAAATGTTAAAACAAATGACTTAATAATAGAAAAGTAACTATGGCATATATGATTTAAATAGTGAAAATATAGATAATAACGAACAACAGACAAGGAGCTTGATTATGCTTAAATCTACGATTGAAAATGTAGAAAATGAAAAATATAAATTACAACCAATGAACACACATTACTTGAAAAGAATAGAAAAACAAATCTAGAAGCGGTTTACTTTTGTATTGAGAAAAGTGATGTTGTATCAATAGAAGCTTTAGAAACACATATACAGCAGTCTAAAAAAGCAATCGCATTGATTGGTGAAGACAATGTGAGAACGACACTTCAGGATTGTGGCAATGGTTTATATCAAGCCACAATAATTTACTTGGAAAAATCACTCGATTCGCTTATGGATGCAACAAAAGATTTAACGCTTTTAGAAACACAAGAAGCGAGTAAATATATGCTAGTAGATTAAAATAATAACACTTTCGCATGATTTCATTTTAAAAGGGTGAAATAAGCGGAAGTGTTTTTTTATGGTGGATATAGAAGGGCTAAACCTATGGCTTTATTTTTTAAGTAATGAAACAAATTGGTATTGTGATATGATGAAAAAGCTTTTAGGTATGTATGGTAGTGTAAGATTAATTTTATTGTACACATAAATTTTATTACCTTATACTTATCTTGAAAATATTTTGGATATACAAAATTCGTCAAACCACTTTAGGAGGTTTTCTATTGAAAAATGCAACGGAGTTAGCACAAATATTAAAATCCTTAGATGGACAAAAATATGGTGCTTATAAACGTCTAAAAGGGATATATCAGTTCAAACAGTTTCAACTTGTGATAGACCATATACAAGTAGACCCGTATGCCCCTCCATCCAAAATGAGGGTAGTGATGAACAGAGATATAGCAAATATCCCTAATAATTTATTGGATACTAAAGATAAAGTCATCGCTGTAGCAGACTTTTTAGCGCGAACTTTTAATGAAAGTATAAGTTCATTTAAGCGGAACAACCAAAATGCAAAAGCTGCATCAAACATTGCTATAGATCAATGTGGTCAAGAAATTTTAGAACGTACAGCGGTAGTAATCAATAAACAGGACATCGAAGTAAGACTTGAAATTAGTTTACCTGCGGCAGGAAGAAAAATTTTAGGGAAAGCTGCGGCAAATACATTAATAGAAATACTGCCCGACATCGTACATGAATCATTGCTCTATAAAAATATAGATCGTGCGAAATTAGATACACAGGTTACGTTAATGCTAGATCAAGCTTATATTCGTGAGGAACTTGAACGTAGAGATCTTGTTTCATTTATTGCAAATGGTTCGATATTACCACGCAAAAGTGGTGTATCAGATAAGCATTTACCTAATGCAGTTGCCTTTACAAGTCCTGAAAACGTAGAAGTAGAAATGGCTATGCCAAGTGGAAAGACAGTCACTGGCATGGGGCTACCTAAAGGTATTACCTTAATTGTCGGTGGAGGCTTTCACGGTAAATCGACTGTGCTTGAAGCGCTTGAGCGCGGTGTCTATAATCATATTGATGGAGATGGTAGAGAATATGTTATTACATGTCATGATGCCATGAAGATTCGAGCTGAAGATGGTCGCCATATTGAGAAGGTAAATATTAGCCCATTTATAAATAATTTACCGGGAAATAAAGATACGCATCAATTTTCCACTGAAAACGCCAGTGGTAGTACATCCCAAGCAACGAATGTTATGGAAGCATTGGAAGCAGGTACATCATTATTATTGATTGATGAAGACACTTCAGCTACAAATTTTATGATTAGGGATAGCCGTATGCAACGTTTGATTGCCCCGGAAAAAGAACCTATCACACCATTTGCGAGTAAGGTAAAACCATTGTATGCAGATTATAATGTTTCTACTATTTTAATTGTAGGTGGCTCAGGTGATTATTTTGAGGTTGCTGATCAGGTATTAATGATGGATGAATATGTCTTGAAAGATGTTACTGAAAATGCAAAAACGATTGCTGAAACACCGGGTAATACAAAAAATGCTACAAATAATAGTGATTTTGGCAATCTACCTGCTAGAGTACCGCTAAAATCGAGTTTTACTAAAAAAGGGAAAGATAACCGTTTCAAAGTAAAGGGACGTTATTCCATTTTGTATGGCAAAGAGCTTATCGATATTTCCGGTTTGGAACAATTGGTGGATACAAGTCAAACCCAATGTTTAGCAGCAATGATAAATTATTATCAAAGTCATTTGTTAAATGAACAAGATACGTTATCTCAAGCAGCAGATAAATTATACACAGTTATTCAAGAACAAGGGTTAGATGTAATATCGTCATTTGAAGGGCACCCAGGTAACTTAGCACTACCAAGAAAACAAGAGTTTTGTGCAGCACTTAATCGTTATCGTGGACTAAAAGTGAAAAATAATTAATTATAAAAAGGGTTGTCATTGTTAACTATCACGATGGCAACCCTTTAAAATTATAATAACTAAGGTAATAATACGCGCATCACATCAATAAATATAACGCTAACTATGTATTTTTATTTAAATTAAAAGGCTCAAAAATTAAAGATTCGAAAATATTATAATTAACATAAATAATTATGATAGATTTAAGATGAGTTATATTAATAGTTTTACATAGAGGTGATATTATAAATGACAAATATTTTTGTGAAATTTAGGGAATCGATAGTGAACAGTAATCAGCTAAAAATTGAACGGCAGTTATACTTTACAGCAAATACCAAACAAGACTTGAAAGTTTATTTGATTTCTAGGGATGTTAAACATGAATATTCTTATATCTCTGAATCAATAAATTGATTTTGGAAGGTTGCAATTATGAAAATACATATTCTTATTATTTTGTTATGCTTAATTATTAA